>R20__coassemble_15_pt1 | contig 138671 bp, 118 predicted proteins | sample R20__metabat2_low_PE_052 | metagenome-assembled genome bin R20 | reverse complement strand
TGCAGTAATGCATTCAGCTGATGAATACTAATAGACCGAACGCTTATCCAAGCAATGTTGAAATCTGTGTTAAGTTTTGAAGGTACTAAAAATACTTTTTTTAATAAGCAAGCTCTTTGCTTGCTTATTGTGGTATTAGGTATCGATGAATGATCCTCGATAGTTCAGTCGGTAGAACGGCGGACTGTTAATCCGTATGTCGCAGGTTCGAGTCCTGCTCGGGGAGCGATAGCACTTAATAAGTTCTTAAATTTTACATGGCTCCGTGGTCAAGAGGTTAAGACATCGCCCTTTCACGGCGGTAACACGGGTTCAATTCCCGTCGGAGTCACTTTTTTTAATATTTGGACCCATAGCTCAGTTGGTTAGAGCTACCGGCTCATAACCGGTCGGTCCTGGGTTCGAGTCCCCGTGGGTCCACTTTATTGCAGATTTTATCTGCATTGCGGTGTGACCGCTTTTTGTTTCTGGCCTGGTGGCTCAGCTGGTTAGAGCGCCGCCCTGTCACGGCGGAGGTCGTGGGTTCGATCCCCATCCGGGTCGCTTGTTTTAATTTCATATTTAGGCTGGTGTGGCGGAATAGGCAGACGCAAGGGACTTAAAATCCCTCGGGGGCAACCCCGTGCCGGTTCAAGTCCGGCCACCAGCATTCAGCCTAACCCTAAAAAATCGGAAGCAGAGATGCTTCCGATTTTTTATGTATCTATCATTTTAATTGTTTAACATTTGCGCAATTTAACTTAGTAGATTAAGGACACCCTGGTTGCTTTGGTTGGCCTGGGCGAGCATTGCCTGGCCGGCCTGGGAGAGGATGTTGTTTATTGAATAGGCAACCATTTCTTCTGCCATGTTGGTGTCGCGAATCTCGGATTCTGCTGAGGTTGTGTTCTCGACGGTGTTATCGAGGCTCTTAACTGCATGTTCAAGCCTGTTCTGGTAGGAACCGAATACGGAGCGCTGTTCACTTATTACCTTAAGAGCACCTTTGATATCTGCAAGGGCGTCTTTAGCGTCTTCTTCAGTTTTGACGGTTGTGTCCTTTATTCCGAGAACGGTGGTGTTAAGTGCGTCATAATATACATCTATCTGCTGGCCTTTCTCTGTTCCTGACTGTACGTAGAATGTGTTGGTCGATTTGTAGATGGGACTGTCAATCTGAATATCATTGGGATTTATATTATTAATGCTTCCATTTTTATAGTTTACATCATCAGGGGTCGTATATAGATCAAGGATTGTGGAACTGTTTAAATTGTTCTTTATCCTTTCGAGGACTGATTCTTCTGTATCGGAACTTGAAACAGGGATGGTAACACTTACCGATCCTATCGATGCTGAAGTTGATTTAAGTGAAAAACTAAGAGTTATCGTTCCACCGTTTCCTGAAAGTCCGCCATTTTCAGGACTTAAGAGTCCGGGAGTAGAATCTTCAGCATCACCTGTAAGGGTTGACATTATACCGCTAAGATCCTGGCTGCTTGCATAACGTGTCATAGTGCTTTTATATCTTGTGCCATTTGAGCGGGTTGCCCATTGCCAAAATATATTTTCTTTGTCTGCTGAAGTATCATTTGCAGTATAGGAAACAGTGCTGAGTGTTCCTGTGACATCACCCCACCCGTCATATTGAAATTAAGAGAGAAGGTATCGTTTGATGTTTTAGCATCATCAACAGTTATAGAAGCATAGTCAGAAGCAACTGTAACATTTCCACCGTCTGAATTTTTGGTGACAGTTATGAAATCATCGACTCCTTCATCATAAGAAAAGGCAGGACTTCCATTAGTAAAGGACTGATATGCAGCAGTGTAACTTAACGATGCTGAAGTACCTAATTTAGATGATGTAGCTTCTCCGGTAGAATCCTCAAATCTTGAACTTAAACGAACTGAAGAAGAGGTGTAAAGAAATGTTCCATTAAGCGAAGCAACAATATCATCATCCGTTGCAGCATCAGCCACTTTAAAGGATAAAGTCCTGTCAATAAGAGGTGTCTTAGGATCAACAGTCGTATCGTAGAATGAGTCATTATCACCGTAGAGATCACTCATCTTAAAACTGTAATTATTTGCCTTGAGGTCTTCAAGGCTTATCTTTCCGGTTTCATATGTTTTTCCGTCATAACCTGTCCAGGAAAGCGAAACTCCGTCTGGATTAACAGCGGATACCTTAATGGAGGAAGTAGGCTGTATGCCACAATTCTTATTTGAAATATCGTAGCTTGTACGAGTTGAAGTAGATGTGACGGCAGTCACCTTCTCATAGCCGATAACTGTCTTTTCGCCCTGGGGCTCCCATATTTTTATCTCGTTAAATGTGGTAGTGTCGAAGATGCGGTCAAGCTCATCCTTTAAGCTTGAAAGCTCGCTGTCGATATATGAACGGTCATCATCCTCTAAGGTGCCGTTTGCGGACTTAACGGCAAGCTCGTTCATTCTCTGCAGAATATCATGGGTCTCGTTGAGAGCTCCGTCTGCAGTCTGAACATAACCTATTCCTTCTTCTACATTGGAAGATGCCTGAGTAAGGCCCCTTATCTGGCGGCGCATTTTTTCAGATATGGCAAGACCTGCAGCATCATCTGCTGCACGATTGATCTTATAGCCTGAAGATAATTTTTCAGTTCTTTTGCTCTGATTGCCGGTTGTGATGCCTAGCATACGGTTGGCATTCATGGCCATCAGATTATGCGATATTATCATGATCCCGGTGCCCGGCCATGCCGGCGTTTTCTCATCCGTGAGAAATATTTGGGTCCATCCGTACTATATATCGGCATAAATATAAGAAAACATTAGTTATTTGTGTTATAATTCCATTACTATGTTTTCTATATTTCCACTTCCGAAACTTAATATGGTGGCGGCGTTTTTAGCGCTATTCCTGGCGATACATTCTTTCCAGAATGATAAGCTTTCAAAGACCAGCCGAAAGTTTTTTTCACTTACTTTTACGCTGAGCCTTGTTTCCATCTGCGTTGAATATTTTTATCCGCTGATACCATCTAATGTATCCAAGCATATAATCGAGATATTTTATCTGGTGGTAATGTGCGCCGACCAGCTGATACCCCTGCTTTTATTTAAGGCCTGTGACATAAAGATAACAGTTACCTTTAAGGCGGTGGCCCTTCTTGCAATCATACATACCATCGGTGAAATCGTGATGTATCCCTTTGACCTTGTTTTTTATATTGACGAGGACAATGTATTTCATTACGGACCTGCAGGGTGGTTCTACACATTATTTGGCGTAGTTGCTATTCTTCTTATAGCCAGAATATATTTGCGCCTCGGAAAGAGATTTAACCACCAGAAGATCCAGTATCTTATATTCTCACTGATCCTGCTTATTTTAGGCGGAGTGGGAGACCAGATAGATGCCATATACGGTGCCTCATATCTTATGAAGATCTGCGGCCTTATGCTTTTATATGTTTATTATTCAGACCTGTGCACCCTAAAGCTTATCGAGTCCCTTAAGGACAGCAAGAAGCAGCTTGTATATACCCTGGCCCGTGCGATAGATGCGAAGGATAAATATACAAACGGTCACTCCCTAAGGGTTTCCCAGTATTCGGGAATTCTTGCCAGGGAACTTGGTTATTCAGAGGAGGCTGTAAGCAATATCGAGGAGCAGGCAATGCTTCATGATGTTGGAAAGATAGGCGTTCCGGATTCAGTCCTTAATAAGGCATCCCGTCTTGATGATGTTGAATTTGAAATGATAAAGGCTCATACCAGAATGGGCGGAGATATAATAAGCCATGCCACCCAGCTTGCAGATGCATTTGCGGCTTGCAGATACCATCATGAAAGATATGACGGAAAGGGCTATCCTGACGGGCTTAAGGGAGAGGAGATCCCTGCGGTTGCAAGGATCGTTGCCATCGCGGATTCCTATGATGCCATGAATTCCGACAGGATATACCGTAAAAGCCTTAATAAAGATATTATTCGTAATGAACTTTTGAAGGGCTCCGGTACTCAGTTTGATCCTGAATATCTTAAGGTTTTCATTAAGCTTTTCGATGAGGACCGCCTTAAGACAGATATGGGTGAGTATGACATTTCAGAGGGTGAACTTACTGAATTCGAAGAGGAGATAAAGGATCTTTTCTATGCCTTTGAACTTAAGAAGGACTACTTAGACGGATATGATGCTGAATATGCGAAGTTTGATCTTTTAAGGAAGCACCTTGAGGATTTAAAGGCAAATGGGGAAGAGAATTTTGCTCTTGTTCACATAGACATTAAACCCAAGAAGGACCAGTCGGTATCAAAAGAACTTGCGGATTCCGCAATGGATACCATAGAAGCAGTTGCAGGGGCTGCCACAAGCGCAACTCCCATATGCCAGAGAGTATCTGTTTATCAGCTGGCTATAGTGCTTACCGGCGAGGACACAGTCAACATTAAGGATACGATGCAGAATATACTTTTATATTTTTATAAGATATTCGACACTGCACCGTTTGATATAACCTATGGATTATACGAAAAAAATTAACGAACTTCTGATAGAGGAATTCGGATTAAACGACGGAATGAGAATGGCGGGAACGGTGCTTCCCAATATCCTTTCCGATTTCAGGAAGACAAAGATATTAAAAACTCTTCCGGGACTTAATGTCTCGGAAGAGTACAGATTTGACGACAGGAAAGGTTCGATTTTCCTTACGGGCTACAGGGATTCAAAGAACATTCCTCATATAACCGAAATTAAAATAAATGAAAGATCAGTCAAAGGAGACTTCTAATTAAGAAGCTCCTTTATTTTTGTCTCATCATAGGTAACTGAAGGTACGCCTTCTGTTTCTATACGGTAGAGGGCGTTGGCAACGATGTGCTCGCAGGCCTGCTCCAAATCCCTTATGCCGCTTGTATCTTTATAAATATTTATGATGGCATCAAGGCCTTCGGGTGTTATGATGATCTCTTCCTTCTTAAGACCGATACGCTTAAGGATCTTGGGCATCGTGAAGTTTTCAAAGATTGCTCTCTTTTCATCGAAGGTATAATCAGGAAGCTCGATAACCGCAAAACGGGACATTAACGGTGCACTAATGGCGCTTCTGTCATTGGCAGTGGCGATAGGATAAACACCGCCTGTGGGAATGTTGCATTCAATGTAATTATCAGTGAAGCCTAAGTTATCAAGGAGAGTTAAAAGAACATCTGCTGGATTTCCGTTTCCTTTGCCGCTTGATGCCTTATCAAGCTCGTTTATTATAAATACAAGGTTTGAACTTTCAGCCTTTTCGAAGGCTTCCATGATGATACCGGGCTTGGCATTCGAATATATACGTGAGCTTCCGGTTAACTGCTCGGGATCGTTTATTGAACTCATCTCAAGGGTGGTCCAGGACATTTTTAATATCTTTGCAACAGCATATGCGATCTGGGACTTACCTGTTCCTGCAGGTCCTATTAAAAGGATGCCGTAGGAGGGAAGAGTATGGGTACGGTTTATTTGGATTATGGTTTCTATGATACGCTGCTTGACCTTCTCCATTCCGTAGAGCTCTTCGTCAAGTATGCGCCTTGCCTCTATGGGATCGATGGATTCAAAATAATCGCTTTTCCAATAGATGCTGAGCATTATGGAAAGTGCCCTTAAGGCGTGACGGCGTTCCTCAGGAGTTACCTCGCTTGAACGGGCGATCGCCAGATTTCTCTTGGCCCAGAGCCTTATATTGTCGGGAAGGGTATTGCCTGCACAGGTAAGGAAATCGGTAATGCTCTGAAGTGAGGTAAGCTTCATATTGTCAGCATCCTCATTATCAACAAGGTCGGATTCCGCCTCTGAAGGAGGGTTGCTTAAAAACAGGCGCTCCATCATGAACTGCAAGAATCCATTTTCACCTGCAAGCTTTGAGCCTCTAACGGAAACTCCGGTCTCCTGGATCTTATATATGCCGTAGCCTTCTTTGGTATCTGCGCCTGAAAGGCGGACAGTTATATGATTTTCACCAAGCCATTTCACCAGATTGATGAAGCGGGAGTCTATCTTTAGGATATCCTCAGTGACACTATTGTCATTTTCAAGAGTGAAGGAAGAGCCTGAAACCGGGGATGAAAAGAGACCGTAGGAATGATGAATGAGCTTTTTATTTTTATTGCTCAATATGATTATCGGGTGATCCTTATCGGCACTCCTTAGGTCGCTTCTGAATGTGGTATAGGTATATTCGGCCTTCATCTCTTCTTTTTTTTGCGAATTAAAATCAAATACAGGCATGGGTGTCCCTTTCCTTAACTGATATCAAATAAAATACCTTTATATTTTATATAATTAGGGGCTTTAAAACAACCATAAACTATTGAAAATGGGCATTCCTTGGGCTATACTTTTTATGGTCTGTGCGCGCAGGCCTAAGATAAAAATATATTTTTACAGAAAGAAGAGGAAATATTATGGAAAAGGTTGTATTAGCATATTCCGGCGGACTTGATACCACAGCTATCATTCCCTGGCTCAAGGAGACATACGGCTATGAGGTTGTATGCTGCTGTATAGACTGCGGACAGGGAGAGGAACTTGACGGACTTGAGGAGAGAGCTAAGCTTTCAGGCGCTTCCAAGCTTTATATCGAGGACATAGTTGATGATTTCGCTGAGAACTATATCATGCCCTGTGTTCAGGCCGGTGCCGTATATGAGCATAAGTACCTTATGGGAACCGCAATGGCCCGTCCCGGTATTGCTAAGAAGCTTGTTGAGATAGCACGTAAAGAGGATGCAGTTGCAATATGCCATGGCGCTACCGGAAAGGGTAACGACCAGATCAGATTCGAGCTTGGTATTAAGGCTCTTGCTCCCGATATTAAGGTTATCGCTCCCTGGAGAGATGACAGATGGGGTATGGACTCACGTCAGGCAGAGATAGATTATTGTAAGGCACATGGTATTGATCTTCCCTTCGGAACAGACCAGTCCTACAGCCGTGACAGAAACCTCTGGCATATTTCCCATGAGGGACTTGAACTTGAGGATCCTTCCAAGGCTCCCAACTACGACCATATGCTTGTTTTAGGTGTTACTCCCGAGAAGGCTCCCGATGAGTCAGTTGATGTAACACTTACATTTGAAAAGGGCTATCCCACATCTGTTAACGGACAGAAGATGAAGGTGGCTGACATAATAAGAACTCTTAACGATTTAGGCGGTAAGCACGGAATCGGTATCGTTGATATAGTAGAGAACAGAGTAGTAGGTATGAAGAGCCGTGGCGTATATGAAACACCCGGCGGAACAATCCTTTTAGAGGCTCATCAGCAGCTTGAGGAGCTTGTACTTGACAGAGATACCATCTCTCTTAAGAAGGATCTTGGAAACAGAATGGCTCAGCTCGTATACGAAGGAAAGTGGTTCACACCTATCCGTGAGGCAATAACAGCCTTCACAACCTCTACCGAGCAGTATGTAACAGGTGAAGTTAAGATGCGCCTTTACAAGGGCAATATCATCAAGGCCGGCACAACCTCTCCTTATTCACTTTACAGTGAATCGCTTGCATCATTTACCACAGGCGATATGTATGATCACCATGATGCAGAGGGCTTCATCACTCTCTGGGGACTTCCTCTTAAGGTTCGTGCCATGAGAATGAATGAACTTAAGAAAGAGAACACGAAATAGTATTTCGTATAAACATATTGAGGAGGAGAAATAATGTACGCTACATTCTGGGCGCTTGTGCCCCCTATTGTTGCAATTGCACTTGCCCTTATCACTAAGGAAGTGTATTCATCACTTTTCATAGGTATCATCGTAGGCGGTATTTTCTATGCAGGAAACTTCGAAGGTGCCATGAACCATATCTTTTCAGAAGGACTGATAGCTCAGCTTTCAGATTCCTATAACATGGGCATCTTGGTATTCCTGGTATTTTTGGGAGTTATAGTATGCCTCATGAATAAGGCAGGCGGTTCAAGGGCCTTCGGTGAGTGGGCATCTACTCATATTAAGACCAGAGTCGGAGCTCAGCTTGCAACCATACTTTTAGGCTGCCTTATCTTTATTGATGACTATTTTAACTGCCTTACTGTTGGTTCGGTTATGAGACCCGTAACAGACAGACATAATGTTTCAAGAGCTAAGCTTGCTTACCTTATTGATGCTACGGCAGCTCCCATCTGTATCATTGCACCTATTTCATCATGGGCAGCAGCTGTATCGGGATTCGCTCCTGAGGGAACGAACGGAATGTGGCTTTTCATCCAGGCTATTCCTTATAACTACTATGCAATACTTACTATTGTTATGATGGTAGGACTTACCATTGCCAAGACCGAGTATGGTCCCATGGCTAAACATGAAGCCAATGCCTTAAAGGGAGATCTTTTCTCAGGCAAGGAAATGATAAAGGCCGATGAGGTCGAGAGAGTTGAAGGAAACGGCAAGGTTATAGACCTTATCCTTCCCGTAGTCGTACTTATAGTTGCCTGCGTTATCGGAATGATCTATTCAGGCGGTTTCTTTGCAGGTGAGACATTCGTTAATTCATTTGCAAACTCTGATGCTTCAGTAGGACTTGTACTTGGCTCCTTCGCAGCGCTTGTTATCACAATGGTATTTTTCATTGCAAGAAGAGTTTTAAGCTTTAAGTCCTGCATGGAATGTATAACAGAGGGCTTTAAGGCAATGGTTCCCGCCATCTGCATCCTTGCACTTGCATGGACACTTAAGGGAATGACAGATTCCTTAGGTGCTTCAGAATACGTTGCAGGTCTTGTTGAGAATGCGGCAGGTTCGCTTCTTAACTTCCTTCCCGCTATCGTATTCCTTATTGCATGCTTCCTTGCATTTGCCACAGGAACAAGCTGGGGAACATTTGGTATCCTTATCCCCATCTGCCTTAAGGTATTCCCTATTGAGAGCGGAAATCCTTTAGCAATCATCTGTGTATCTGCCTGTATGGCAGGTGCTGTCTGCGGTGACCACTGCTCACCTATATCAGATACCACAATCATGAGTTCGGCAGGAGCACAGTGTGACCATATTAACCATGTATCAACACAGCTTCCTTATGCAATAACTGCAGCGATCGTTTCATTCATCACATACATCGTTGCTGGCTTTGTTAAGAATGCAGCTGTATCCTTACTCGTAGGCATATGCCTCATGGTAGCAATGATCATTGTTACAAGATACGTTGTTAAGACAGATAAAGAGCCTGAGGCTAATTCTCAGCAATAACAGAATCAAAACAGACGTAGTTAATGACACGTGAAGAAAGAATAAAACAGCTTAAAAAGAGAAAGCGGGCAGCAGTAATCATATTTTCGGTACTGCTGCTTGCTTTTGTGCTTGTGGCACTTACGGTCCTTATAAACAGATACCTTGAGGGAAGAACTTCTGAGGGGGTAACTGTTGATTCCGAACTGATCCCGGAAGATGAAAATAAAGATTCCGATGAATCAGGGGATATTGCGGAAACGGATGAGAATTTAGTTACGCCTGACGGAATAGAGCTTTTTAAAGGTACCTCGGTGTATGAAAGCGAAAATACCAAGGTGATTGTGGAAAGCGACGATATGCAGAGCATATATGCAATCCTCCTGGATGCCGAAAGCGGAGAGATCATAGGATCAAAGGATGGGCTTTCAAGGATGAATCCCGCTTCCATGACGAAGGTTATGACTGTGCTTGTAGCATCCGAGCATATAAGCGAGGATGAGCTTGATACACCAATCACCATAACCCTTAACGAAACGGATTATTCTTTTAAATATGACCTTTCAGCTGCAGGCTTTGAGGTTGATGAAACGATTACGATAAGGGATCTTTTTTACGGAACAATACTTCCCTCCGGAGCAGATGCAGCTATGGCGCTTGCAAGATATGTTGCAGGAAGCGAGGAAGATTTCGTTGCCTTAATGAATGAAAAGGTTAGCGAGCTTGGACTTAAGGATACCCATTTTACCAATGTGGCGGGACGGTATGATGAAGAGCATTATTCAACCTGCGCTGATATTGCGGTCATCATGAAGGAGGCACTTCTTGATCCTGTGTGCTACGAGGCACTTACGGCGCATATGTACACAACGAGCATAACTGAGGCCCATCCTGAGGGAATCGAGCTTTCCAACTGGTTCCTTCGAAGGATAGAGGATAAGGAAGAACTCTTTAACGGTCGTGTCTATGCTGCAAAAACAGGCTATGTTCCAGCATCAGGCAACTGTGCGGTAAGCTATGAACTTAATTCCGAAGGGCATCCATATATTTGTGTCACGGCAGGTGCACACAGTGTCTGGAGATGCATATATGATCAGGTTACCATTTACTCCGGCCTGTAATATAATGCTCAGGGATTTAGATTATTAACGTGTTTAAAAGCGTGAGATTATATTTTTGAGGTAGATTATATGATTTATTCCAATGTACTTGAAGCAATAGGACATACACCGATAATCAGGCTTAACAGAATAGTTCCTTCAGACTGCGCTGAGATCTTAGTTAAGTACGAGGGCGTAAATATAGGCGGTTCGATCAAAACAAGAACAGCCATGAACATGATAACAGAGGCTGAAAAGCGCGGCATAATTAAGCCCGATACCATAATCGTTGAGCCCACAAGCGGAAACCAGGGAATAGGACTTGCTCTTATAGGTGCGGTAAAGGGATATCATGTTAGAATCATCATGCCCGATTCTGTTTCAGAGGAGAGAAGAAAGATAATAAAGGCCTATGGCGCAGAACTTGTTCTCATCCATGATGACGGAGACATAGGAAAGGCCATAGATGAGTGCTTAAACACAGCACTTCGCATGGAGAAGGAGGACCCTAACGTATGGGTTCCCCAGCAGTTTACCAATAAGGATAATCCCCTGGTTCATAAATACCATACGGCACTTGAGATACTTGAGCAGGTTGGCCGTCCCATTCACGGCTTCTGTTCGGGAATAGGCACAGGGGGAACCATATCAGGAATCGGAGAAACCCTTAAGAATCAGTATCCCGATATAGAGATCTGGGCCGTTGAGCCTGAGAATGCTGCTATCCTTTCAGGTGGCAGCATCGGAACCCACCTTCAGATGGGTATAGGAGACGGACTTATCCCGGATAACTTAAATACCAATATTTATTCCCATATTGATATAGTTACCGATGAGGAGGCCTTAAACACCTCAAGAAGGCTCATCAGGGAAGAGGGTATCCTTTGCGGTATATCTTCCGGAACCAATGTTACTGCAGCTTTAAGGCTTGCAAAGAAATTGGGGCCCGGCAAGACAGTGGTTACCGTTCTTCCTGATACAGGTGAGAGATATTTCAGCACTGCGCTTTTTGATTAAGCGCAGTGTTATTTTTTGTAAAAATATTGACGGTGTATAGGCTGGATGATAGAATAATGAAAGTTTAGGGTTTATTTCAGTCGGAGATTAAGATTATATATATAGGGAGGTCAAACTATGCCTAAAAGGACAGACATTAACAAGGTTCTGATCATCGGCTCGGGCCCGATCATTATCGGCCAGGCCTGTGAGTTCGATTATTCGGGAACCCAAGCATGTAAGGCACTTAAGAAACTGGGATATGAAATAGTACTTGTCAATTCCAATCCCGCAACAATAATGACAGATCCGGAGACCGCAGATGTCACCTATATCGAGCCGCTTAACGTGGAACGTCTTGAAGCTATCATTGCCAAGGAACGTCCCGATGCGCTGCTTCCTAATTTAGGTGGTCAGAGTGGTCTTAATTTATGCGCAGAATTAAATAAGGCCGGAATACTTGATAAATATAATGTTAAGGTTATAGGCGTTCAGGTTGATGCAATTGAGCGAGGCGAGGACAGAATAGAGTTCAAGAAGACAATGGATGAGCTTGGTATTGAAATGGCCCGTTCAGAGGTTTCTTATTCAGTTGATGAGGCACTTGCCATCGCTGATAAATTAGGTTATCCAGTAGTCCTTCGTCCTGCATATACAATGGGCGGCGCAGGCGGCGGCCTTGTATATAATAAAGAAGAACTTAAGACCGTATGTGCAAGAGGCCTTCAGGCGTCCCTTGTTGGCCAGGTTCTTGTTGAGGAGTGCGTACTTGGCTGGGAGGAGCTCGAACTTGAAGTAGTTCGTGACTCTGAAGGCAATATGATAACCGTATGCTTTATCGAAAATATCGATCCCATGGGTGTTCATACAGGTGATTCCTTCTGTGCAGCTCCCATGCTTACCATATCTGAAGAGGTTCAGAAGCGCTTACAGGAGCAGGCTTATAAGATCGTTGATAAGGTCCAGGTAATAGGCGGAACCAACGTACAGTTCGCTCATGACCCTGTTTCAGACAGGATAATCGTTATCGAGATCAATCCCCGTACCTCCCGTTCATCAGCACTTGCATCAAAGGCAACAGGCTTCCCCATCGCTTTGGTTTCAGCAATGCTGGCAACAGGACTTACTCTTAAAGATATACCCTGCGGCAAGTACGGAACTCTTGATAAGTATGTTCCGGACGGTGATTATGTTGTTATCAAATTCGCCCGCTGGGCATTTGAGAAGTTCAAGGGTGTAGAGGATAAGTTAGGTACTCAGATGAGAGCCGTAGGTGAGGTCATGAGTATTGGTAAGAACTACAAGGAAGCCTTCCAGAAGGCAATAAGATCCCTTGAGACAGGCCGCTACGGTCTTGGAAACATCCCCAAGCTTGAGGCACTTTCAAAGGATGAGCTTCTTAATAGGCTGTCAACACCCTCTTCAGAGAGACATTTCATGATGTACGAGGCATTAAAGAAGGGCGCAAGCGTCGATGAGCTTCATAACATTACTCATGTAAAGAAATACTTCATCGAGCAGATGAAGGAGCTTGTAGAAGAAGAGGAAGAACTTAAGAAAAATGCAGGTTCACTTCCTACAGATGAGGCCCTTACCAAGGCAAAGAAGGATGGCTTCTCAGATAAATATTTAAGTCAGATTCTTAAGATAGATGAAAAGGCAGTAAGAGACAGAAGAACAGCTCTTGGCGTAGTTGAAGCCTGGGAGGGTGTTCATGTATCCGGCACCCAGGACAGCGCATACTATTTCTCAACCTACTGCTCAGAGGATAAGAATCCCATTAAGAGCGATAAGCAGAAGATTATGATCTTAGGCGGTGGTCCTAACAGAATCGGCCAGGGTATCGAATTCGACTACTGCTGCGTTCACTGTTCTAAGGCACTTAAGAAGCTTGGCTTCGAGACCATAATCGTTAACTGTAACCCCGAGACTGTATCAACAGACTATGATACTTCAGATAAGCTCTATTTCGAGCCCTTAACGCTTGAGGATGTTTTATCTATTTACAATAAAGAAAAGCCCCTTGGCGTCATCGCACAGTTCGGCGGACAGACACCTCTTAACTTAGCATCCCAGCTTGAGGCTAATGGGGTAAAGATATTAGGAACATCTCCTGCAGTTATCGACTTAGCTGAGGACAGAGATCAGTTCCGTGCAATGATGGATAAGTTAGGCATTCCTATGCCTGAATCTGGAATGGCTGTAACGGTTGATGATGCTCTTAATATAGCAAAGGAGATCGGTTATCCTGTTATGGTTCGTCCTTCATATGTACTTGGTGGACGAGGCATGGAGGTCGTATATGATGATGATTCAATGAAGGAGTATATGGCAGCAGCCGTTGGCGTAACTCCTGACAGACCTATTCTTATAGACAGATTCTTAAATCACGCACTTGAGTGCGAGGCAGATGCCATTTCAGACGGTGAGCATGCATTCGTTCCAGCTGTAATGGAGCATATAGAGCTTGCAGGTGTTCACTCAGGAGATTCAGCCTGCATCATTCCTTCGGTACATATAAGCCCCGAGAATGTTAAGACCATCAAAGAATATACAATGAAGATAGCAGAGGAGATGGGTGTTAAGGGACTCATGAACATGCAGTATGCCATCGAGAATGGAAAGGTATTCGTGCTTGAGGCTAACCCCAGAGCATCCCGTACAGTTCCCCTTGTATCAAAGGTATGTAACATAAGAATGGTACCTCTTGCAACTGAGATCATTACCTCTGAGATAACAGGAAAGCCTTCACCCTTAAAGGATATCAAGGAAAAGAACATCCCCAACTACGGTGTTAAGGAGGCAGTATTCCCCTTCAATATGTTCCAGGAGGTTGATCCTATCTTAGGACCTGAAATGAGATCAACAGGAGAGGTTCTCGGCATGTCACCTTCCTACGGCGAGGCCTTCTATAAGGCTCAGGAGGCTACCCAGACCAAGCTTCCCACAGAGGGTACAGTTCTCTTCTCAGTTAATAATAAGGATAAGGACGAGATAGTTCCCATTGCAAAGACCTTTGCTGAGGATGGCTTTAATATCGTTGCAACAGAAGGCAATTACAATGTATTAAATGCAGCTGGCATCAAGGTTACATTGGTTAAGAAGCTCTACGAGGGCCGTCCCAATATCTATGATATGATCACAAATGGCGATATAGACCTTATTGTTAACTCACCCATCGGTAAGAATGCAGCCCATGATGACAGTTACCTTCGTAAGGCAGCCATTAAGGCCAAGGTTCCTTATATGACCACGGTTGCAGCAGCAAGAGCAACTGCTGAGGGTATCCACTATGTAAAGAGCAACAAGATAAGCGCTCTTAAGTCCCTTCAGGAAATGCATGCAGAGATAACTGACAAATAGATAGTTTAAAGACTATAAAGAAATGCAAAATTAAAGGGTATCCCGGAAATGGGATACCCTTTTTATTTTTAAGCCTCTTCTGAAGCTTCCTTAACATCTTCCTTGACTTCTTCTTTCACTTCTTCAACAGCGTCCTTAACGGTATCTGCAGCTTCCTCTGCAACGTCTTCCATTGTTCCTTCAGTAACCTCAACAGCATCCTTAACTGCATCTACTACTGTGGGCTCATCATTGAAGAATTCCTCAACCTTCTGAACTGAATCCGTGATAGTCTCTCTTGCCTTCTTAACTGCGTTCTTTGCAAGGTCCTCAGCCTTTGCCTTATCAAATGTAAGGTTAACGTATGAACGAGCCTTAGTGGGCTCACCATCGAGATCCTCTGATGTAACATCCTCGTCCTCATCCTCTGAAACAGGTGTCAGGACCTCTTCCTTGCGAAGATAGTAATATGCTCCATAAGCTGCAGCACCTAAAGCAGCTGAGCCAAGAAGAAATTTTCCGAATTTATTTGCCATAATGTGTTCCTCCGATCTGTCGACACTAGATTTGGTATTTCCTTATATTCTAATTCTTTTAGCCCCTTATAGCAAGGTATAAAAAACTTAAAAAATCATTAAAAAATCCGTCTAATTTACCATTGAAGCAGGGCCTTAAATATGGTATCTTAAAAATCGACCTTTAAGGTCAATATTGGGTACTAAGGTTACTGAAAGGTATTTTAAATGAACGAGAAATTTTTTGATCTTAAAAAAGAAAAGCAGGATCGTATGATCAATGCCGCTTTAAAGATATTCGCCCTTAATGGTTATGCACATGCAAGCACAGACGATATTGTGAAGGAAGCAGGCATTTCCAAGGGACTTCTTTTCCATTATTTTACCAATAAGATCGGTCTCTATTCATTTATTTATGATTACAGTGCAAGATATGTTTGTCTTGAAATGACCAGTACGGTCGATAAGACTGATAATGACTATTTTAGTCTCCATCTTCAGATCAGGAATTCCGAGGTTCAGGTAATGAAAAGCTATCCTTATATGATAGCTTTTTTGCGGAGCGCTGAGGATGAGGATGTGCTGGAGGCCCTTAATGCGAAGGCCGATAAGAAAGATATAGTCCCTTCTAAGGTCAAGGAGTACTTTGACCATGTAAATACATCGCATCTTAAAAGCGGAGCCGGCGTTACAATGCTTAATAACGTTATAGGCTTTACTTCCGATGCCCTTCTTAAGAAAATGCTTCTATCAGATGATACTCATCCCGAAAATTATTATGATGAATTTAAGAAGTATATTCTTATGCTCAAAAACATTTCTGACAAATAATCAAAATTTAAGATCGGAGAAAACATGAAAGAAGTTTTATACACCATTCCCCTTAACGATGCGGTAAATGCAGGAGGGGAGTGCCCTTTTTGTCATATTGAAAAGGATGTGGAGGATGATCTTCTTGATTTCGTGCTGGGCTCAGGCTCCACTTACATGGAGGCGGATGTCAGGGCTACCACGGACGAGGAGGGCTTCTGCAGACCTCACTTTAAGAAGATGTTTGCCTATGGAAATACATTGGGAAATGCCTGGATCCTTAAGACTCACTATATGCGTATCAATGCTGAGCTTGATAAAGAGATACGTGATTTCAATCCCGGTAAGAGTTCCTTATTTAAGAAAAATAAAGACGGAAACTCTGTAGCAAACTGGATCAGGGAAAAGGAGAGCTCCTGCTATATCTGCAAAAGATCTAAGGAGACCTATGACAGATATATAGCAACCTTCTTCCATATGTTTAAAACGGATGACGAGTTCGTGGAGAGGATTAAGAAAAGTAAGGGCTTCTGTTTAAGTCATGCGGCAGATCTTTTGGAGAATGCAGATAAATACTTAAACGAAAAAGAGAGAAATGTCTTTTATCCCATGATGATGGAGCTTCTTAAGGACAATATGGCCCGTCTTCAGGAGGATGTTTCCTGGCTTGTTGAAAAATTCGATTACAAAAATAAAGACGCTGACTGGAAGAATTCCAAGGATGCAGTTCAGCGCGGAATGCAGAAATTAAAGGGCGGAATATATGACTAGTTTTACGGATCTGACCTTCTTATTCAGGTTCCTTCCGATCTTTTTATTAATATATTATCTTGTTAAGCCTAAATACAGGGATTATGTGATGCTTGTTGCAAGCATATTCTTCTATGCGGTGGGAGCGGGGATTTTCGTACTCCTTCTTATGGCTCTTACAGGCTTTAATTATTTTTATGTGGCCTATTCCTACAGACATGATCTGTCAAAGAGATCATCAATGGTGATACCTGTTGTCATTGATGTGATCGTGCTTTTTGCCTTTAAGGGAATGTCAGTCTTTGTTGATAATAAACTCCTTCCCCTGGGCTTAAGCTTTTATATCTTTAAGATGATCTCGCTGCAGGCTGATGTTTACAGAAGAAGAATTCCGGAAAATCCGGGATTTTTCGCTGTTGCGACTTATTTTACCATGTTCCCTCAGATAAGCGAGGGACCTATAATGCGCTTCGAGACAGGGAATTTCAAGTCCGAAAGGCATGTGGTAATAAGGAAGGTTGAGCAGGGGCTTAAATATTTCATAATAGGCTTTGCAATGAAGACCATCCTGGCTGACAGGATAGGTATTCTCTGGAATGATATACAGATGTACGGCTATGAGAGTATCTCAACGCCTCTTGCATGGCTTGGCGCCTTTGCCTACACCTTTGAACTTTACTTTGATTTCTGGGGTTATTCGCTTATGGCAGAGGGGCTTCTTGTTGCCATGGGCTATGATTTTGTCCGTAACTTTGATGAGCCCTATTCTTCGAAGACTATATCGGAGTTTTACAGAAGATGGCATATGACACTGGGCTCGTTTTTCAGGGACTATGTTTACTTCCCTATGGGAGGCTCCAGGTGCTCAAAGGCAAAAATGTGCTTTAACCTTATGGTCGTCTGGGCACTTACTGGAATCTGGCACGGAAACGGGATTAACTTCCTTATCTGGGGACTTGTCCTTGGCGTTTTCATTGTGCTTGAGAAGCTTTTTTACGGGAAGACCTTTACGAAGATCCCGGTTGTTGGAAATATATACGTTATTTTTATAATTCCCCTTACCTGGGTTATTTTCGCGATCACTGACCTTAATAAGCTTTTGGTTTATTTTTCACGGCTTTTTCCCTTCTTTGGGACCAGCTCAAGCGTTGTTAATAATTCGGATATATTCATGTACCTGCAGGATTACTGGTGGATGTTTTTAGTGGCCATCCTTTTATGTATCTCGAAGGTTACGGGATTTTTAAAGAACCACCTGCGTAACTGGTATATGGATGTTATCTTGTTTGCGCTTTTCTGGATAAGCATATATTTTTCCGCAAGCAGCGCGGGAAATCCTTTTATGTATCTTAACTTTTAGACTGAATAAATGAAAAAGACACCGTTTCTTGTTCTCATTTTAATATCGATAGCAGTAGCCGAAATGCTTGGTATTATCGGTTCCTTCAGTATCTATGCAACTGAGGAGATCGATGTTTTAAAGACACCCTTTCTTTCAAAGGTAATGACAGGCATAAATGACGAGGAGTATCCCTGGATGCTTCTTGATGCAGCTACCTGTGATGAAAAGAGGGCTGAGGCCGATGAACTTAAGCTCATGGAGAAGGAAATGCTCCGTAAGCAGGAGGAGGCTTCGTTATTGGCTGAGACTCCGCAAGAAGCTTCAGCGATGGAAGCAGGTAATATTGCACCAGCACCTCTTAATGTGTCTTCAGAGGGTAATGCTCCCGGGAATAACGTTTCCGGGAATAACGTATCGGGAAATAATGTATCCGGAAATTCAGTGTCGGCAAATGGTATAGAGTCCACACCGGAACCTACCCCTATGTATCCTGAAGGGCGCTATGAGCCTTTATTTGAGAGTACCTATGATGAGTACAAGGCCCATATTTCGGCAGATGTTTTCGGAGATATGGGAGTTTTGAGAGCAGCAGAATATGATTTTGTTAAGGTAAATATAGACTATTTCAATGATGCTCTCTTTATAGGAGACAGCAGGACCGTGGGACTTAGGAATTACACTGAGCTTCCGCAGCATGCAGACTTTAGGTGCGCAACATCGCTTAATATATGGGATGTATTAAAAAGCGACTTTAAGGGAGCAGGAACGTTGGATTCTGCCCTTAAATCAAAGAAATACGGAAAAATATACATAATGATGGGCGTTAACGAGGTGGGAACCGGCACAACGGAAATGTTCTATGAGGAATATGCCAAGGTCGTGGACCACATAAGGGAGCTTCAGCCTGATGCAAAGATAATAATTCAGGCCATAATGCACGTTGACAAGGAACGCTCGGATTCAGATTCGATTGTGAATAACACCAATATAGAGGCAAGGAATCATGCCCTTGCTGTACTTGCAGACAATGAAAATATCTTCTATATAGATGAAAATGAGGTTCTTACGGATGAGGATGGATATTTAAGGGATGACCTAAAGGGAGACCATCTGCACCTTAAGGCCGAATCAAATGCCATCTGGCTTGATTTCCTTTTAGACCACGGTATAAAGTTTGCTCCTGCAAACGATGATGAAGACGATGAGTGAGTATAAAAAACGCCGCAACAAAAGAATATTAAAGTTTGTTCTGGCACTGGCCATCCTTGCCATCGTTTCTTTGGCTGCGTATTTTGCCTATCTTTGGTTCTCCTATGAGAGAATGGGGGATTATAAGTATCTGGAGGCAAATATATGCGGAGAGTATTCAAGGCTTTCGGAAAGAGCCGATGCACTTGATACATCAAGGGCTTATAACTTTATGACCTGGAATATAGATCATGCCGTATATGAAAAGACCTACAGCGCAAAGATAGAAGGCGGAGATGACACCTGGGCTTCCTCAAAGGATGCGGTTATGTCGGATATTTGTGAAATAGCACACGTTATTAATATGACAAATCCGGACTTTACCCTGCTTCAGAGGGTTGATGAAAACGGAACAATATCAAGAAACATTGATGAAAAGGAGCTCCTTGAGGATACTATAGAGGAAAGCTATTATTATACCTATGCCTTTAACGGAAATTCAAAGTTCCTTCCATATCCCTTATATAAATCCTACGGTGTTAATGAATCAGGCCTTATAACCTATGCCTATACGGACATTCGTGAGAGCGTAAGGCGGCTTCTTCCCAAGGCAGAGGGGATAAAAAAGATACTTGACGTAGACAGATGCTATACAGTCACTAAGCTTATGACTGATAAGGACAAATATCTTTGCATATACAATGTGGACCTAAGCGGGCCATTCACAGATGAGGAGCTTTTAAAAGAGCAGCTTCAGGTTATCATAAATGATATGGCCAAGGAATATGCCGTAGGAAACTATGTTGTCTGCGGTGGGGATTTTAATATGGATATAAAGGATGAAAATTCCTTTACGCTTCCTGCAGGCCTTAAGAGAGCGATCGGATATGCAAATCCAGATTCTGTTAAGCATGAAAGCAGCAGGGATGCTTCAACTACCTACAACGAGGAGACCTCGGAAACATATACGGTTGACGGCTTTATCGTATCTGAAAACATTAGAGTTAATTATTATAACAATGCCCAGTGGGGCTATGAGTATTCATCCCATGATCCGGTGATCATGCAGATCTTTCTTGAGTAGCCTTGAGTCAGGCTTGGAGGCAGATAAATGAGACAGATGGAATTTAAAATGGAAAGAGAGGGACAGGTCAAAGAAGGAGATACAGTGACCATTACCGAAGGTACACTTCCAAGTAACTATTATTACACCATAGACCCTTCTGTTGCCATGTCAGCAAATATACCATTTAATCAGCGACTTAAGAGTAAATCGGGTATAGTAACGTCTGTTATTGAAAATGCAAGAGGATTCTACGTTACTGTGGAGTTCGATGAATAGTGTCAAAATTTAATAAAAAGGAGATAGAAAAATGAAAAAGATAAGTACAGACAAGGCACCTGCAGCAATCGGACCTTATTCCCAGGGAATAGTTGTTAACGGAATGCTCTATGCATCAGGTCAGATCCCGATCATTCCCGCAACAGGAGAACTTGAGAGTGGTTCTATAGAGGCTCAGGCACATCAGGCAATAAAGAACGCAGGTGAGATACTTAAAGCGGCCGGAACGGATTATGAGCACGTTGTTAAGACAACCTGTTTCCTTGCAGATATGAATGATTTTGGAGCCTTCAATGCGGTTTATGAGCAGTACTTTACAGGAAAGCCCGCACGTTCCTGCGTTGCAGTCAAGACTCTTCCCAAGAACGTTCTTTGCGAAGTTGAAGTGATTGCGGTTGTAGAATAAGATATACTATAATTAAGCCACAGGCCTTTTGGTCTGTGGTTTTTTTAGCGCTATTTAAGAAATTTTAATACCGGAGGAAATTAAATGTTATCTGTAACAGAGAGGCTGGAGAGATTAAGAGAGCATATGAAAGCAAGCAGCGTGGATGTTACCTATATTCCCACATCCGACTGTCATGACAGTGAATATATAAGCGATCACTTTAAAGCGCGTCAGTATTTTAGCGGCTTTAGCGGCTCGGCAGGAGACCTGGTTGTTACTATGGAGGAGGCTTTCCTCTTTACGGATGGAAGATATTTTATCCAGGCTGAGGAACAGCTTAAAGGTAGCGGCATTAAACTTATGAAGATCGGAGAGTCAAACACACCTAAATTAAAGGACCATTTAATTAAATGCACGGAAAATAAGGTTCTTGGCCTTGATGGAAGACTTATAAATGCCTCTTTTGGAATGAGATTAAGAAAGGGGGTTGAAGCTAAAGGAGGAAGGCTTGTTGATGATTTTGACCCGGCAGAAGGGGTCTGGAAGGAGAGACCTTTAATTAAATATAACCCGTTATTCATTCTCGAAGATAAATATACAGGGGAATCCCTGTCTTCAAAGATAGCAAAGATACGTGAAAGCATGGAGCATCTTAAGTGCAGGGCACATATCATATCCTCACTTGATGATATAGCATATATCCTTAACCTAAGGGGAAATGACATTGAGTGCTGTCCGGTATTTTTATCATACCTCTTGATCACAATGGATTCTGTATGTGTATATTTAGGCGCAGATTTGACAGATGAAGTCGCAGGATATCTTAAGGATAATGGCATAGAGGTTCTCAAATATGAAAATTTCTATGAAGATCTTGAGCAAAGAGTAAAAATTTGGACTAATACCAGAGTATTATTAGATAATGAAAGAATAAATTCAAGGATCCATTCAATTGTTTCTTCATCCGGTGCAAGGATAGTTTCAGAGGCTATGCCTTCCACCTGGCTTAAGGCAAGGAAAAATGAAACTGAAATAAGGAATATCGAGGAGGCCAACGTAAAGGACGGAGTATGTATGCTCAGGTTCGAGATGTGGCTTAATGATATGATCGCTTCAGGAAGGAGCCTGTCAGAGCTTTTGGTTTCAGATAAACTCTATGAATTAAGAAGCGGGATGGAAAATTTCGTTGAACTTTCCTTTGAGACTATTGCCGGGTTCGGAGAACACGGCGCGATAGTGCATTATGCCCCCACTAAGGAAAGCAATGCATCATTTGGAGGAGAAATAAAGGGAAGCTTTCTTCTGGTTGATTCAGGCGCCCATTATTTAAACGGAACAACGGACGTGACAAGAACCTACCCGATAGGAGAGGTGCCTTATGAACTTAAGGAGCACTATACCCTCGTGCTTAAGGGAATGTTAAGGATCCTTAAGATGCAGTTTCCTAAGGGGACGAGAGGTGCAAATATAGATTCTGTGTGCAGGGAGGTCTTCTGGAATAACGGACTTGATTTTAAGCATGGAACAGGCCACGGAATAGGCTATCTTCTTAACGTTCACGAAGGACCTGTCAGGATATCCTACAGTTTACCTAACGGAGAGGTTAAAAGCCCTGTATTTGAGCCAGGAATGCTCACTTCAGACGAGCCGGGACTTTATATTGAAGGCTCCCACGGCATCAGGATAGAGAATGATATCCTTTGTGAGAAGAGGTTTTCAAATGAATATGGTGATTTCCTGGGCTTTAAGCCAATGACCTATGTGCCAATTGACCTAAGACCTGTGATCATTGAAATGCTTGATAGGGACGAGATAGAGGCCCTTAATGATTATCACAGGATTGTGTTTGAAAAATTATCACCTATGCTTACGGGAGATGAGCTTACATATCTTAAAAAGGGAACCCAAGGAATCTCGCAGCCTTAAATTAAAGCATTAACTTAAAGGCATATCGATTTTTGAAAGGACGGAATATGGCTCTTTTGTTTTATCTGGGCGCATCAGGCTCAGGAAAAAGCTATAAACTTTATAAGGACATAAACGAGGCGGCTTTAAAGGAAAGGGATAAAAACTTTCTATTTATAGTTCCGGACCAGTTTACCATGCAGGCTCAGATAGACCTGGTAAAGGCATCCCCTAATGGCGGGATCATGAATGTGGATGTGCTTAGCTTTTCACGTCTTGCCTACAGGATATTCGAGGAGACAGGCTACGGGTCTGAGACTGTGCTTGATGATACAGGAAAGAGCCTTGTCTTAAGAGTACTGGCAAATAAAATAGCACCTGATATGCCAATCTTAGGACGCAATCTTAATAAGATCGGATACATCCATGAGATCAAATCCATCATATCAGAATTCAAGCAGTATGGTATTGATGAGACCAGGTTGGATGAGCTTATAGCTAAAACAGAATCCCGGGCTCTTCTTAATATGAAGCTTAAGGACATAAAGGTCATATATAAGGAGTTTAATGATTACATCCGTGATGAATTCATCACCAAGGAAGAGACAATGACCCTTTTAACGGAGGCAGTGGGGCATTCAAATATTATTAAGGGAAGCGTTGTGGTGTTTGATGGCTTCACAGGCTTCACCCCCGTGCAATACCGATTAATTCAGCGTTTGCTGGAATTGACCGATAAGGTCATCGTTTCTGTAACGATTGATATTAATGCTGATCCCTACCATATAAACTCCGAGCAGGAGCTTTTCTATTTAAGTAAGAAGACCATAAAGGATCTTCAGAGGATATCAGAGGGTCTTAACCTTAAAAAACTTCCTGATATTATCTGCGATCACTCCTTCAGGTTCGATGAGGGAAGTGAACTTTCCCACCTTGAAAAAAATATCTTCCGATATCCAATCAGGAGTTATCAGGGTGAGAACAAGGCAATACATATAACGGAATGTGAAACGATAAAGGATGAAATAAATAACACGTGTTCACAAATAAAGGAACTGGTATATTCCGGGAAATATGCCTACAGGGATATCGCCGTTGTATGCGGAGATCTGTCAGCTTATTCGGATGATTTCAAGGAGGCGCTTTCGGATTTTGATATTCCTTTCTTTATAGACCAGAACGAGAAGCTTCTTCTTAATCCCTTCGTGGAATATGTAAGGAGTGCACTTAACATAGTAAGGGATAATTTCAGCTATGATTCCGTATTTCATTTTTTAAGGTGCGGAATAGCTCCCTTTGAAAGCCATGATATCGATATCTTTGATAACTATGTATTATCCTGCGGAATAAGAGGAAGAAAGAAGTACAGCGAGGTATTTTCTCTCATTCCCGAAAGCGCTAAAAGTAAAGACGAAAAGATAAGCGATGAGGATATAGAAAAGCTTAATAAGCTTAATGAGATAAGGCAGAATTTTGCAGATCTTTTAAGCCCGCTTGTTAATGCTAAAGGAACTGCGACCGGATACTGCGAGGCCCTTATGGATTTCCTCGAAAAGGCAGACGTTTCCGAAAACTTATCAAGATATCAGGAGCGTTTCCTTGAAAGCAAGCTCCTTCGTAAGGCTGGGGAGTATTCAAGGATCTACGGGATGATAACTGACCTCATAGCTGAAATAAAGACCCTTCTTAAGGATGAAGAGATGGACATTTCCGAGTTCATAGGGATCTTTGAAGCCGGAGTAGATGAAATGGATATAGGAAGCATTCCCGAGGGAATAGACAGGGTGGTCATCGGAGACATAATAAGGAGCCGTATTTCCGGGATCAAGGTCCTTTTCCTTATGGGAGCAAATGACGGAAATATCCCTAAGTCCAACTCAAAGGGCGGAATAATCTCAGATATGGACAGGGAATTTTTAAAGGAAATAAATGAAGAGTCCGGCATTGAACTTTCCCCTACGCCAAGGGAACAGATATATACCCAGAGATTATATCTTTATATCAATCTGACCAAGCCCTCGGAGAGACTCTATGTTTCCTATGCTGATATGAGCAGGGACGGCAAGGCGCTTAAGGAATCCTATATAATAATGCTCCTTAAGAAGCTGTTCCCAGGGATTTCAATTGAAAGGAACGATGTTAAGGCAGAGGACGGACTTAACATATCAGGGCTTCGTGAGGGAATCCTTAAATATGCAGAATACATAGGCGAGTATGCCCAGGATGGATTTAATGATGAAGGCCGAAAGAAGGAACTTATGCTTTTGCGCCGCCTTCTTAGAGAAAATCCCGAAAGCACTGAAATAGCCGCTAAACTTACGGATACCGCATTCTTTGAATATAAGAGCAAAAATATAAGTCCGGAAACGGCCGTAAAGCTCTACGGAGCGATAATCAAGTGCTCGATAAGCAGGCTTGAAATGTTTGCAAGATGCGAATATGCCCATTTCTTAAGGTACGGCATGGGACTTAAGGAAAGGGAGGAGTTTGACTTTGAAACAAGGGACCTGGGAAATATATACCATTATACCTTAAAGGGCTTTGCTTCAAGACTTGAAAGAGAGGGGCTTACCTTTGCAGACTTTAATGATGAGGATGGAAGAAGGCTTATCGATGAGACTGTTAAGGAGGTGTCAGTGCAGTATGGCTCCGGCATCCTTTATTCAACCTTTAGAAATGAATATATGGTTAGAAAGATAACCGATATAATGCTTCGAAGCGTTGTGACATTGCGGGATCAGCTAAAGAGCGGGCTTTTCCTTCCTGAGGGCTATGAAAAGAGTTTTGAGTATGAGATTAACCTTAACGAGGAAGAAAAAATGCTTGTGCGGGGACAGATAGACAGACTGGATATATATAGAGACGATGATACTGTTTATATAAAGATAGTGGATTTTAAGTCAGGTAAGAAGGACATCGAGCTTGATTCCCTGCTATATGGTCTGCAGCTTCAGATGCCGGTTTATATGATAAATGCCTCGAAACTGATGATGGATAAATATCCCTCCCTTACACCTAAAATGGCAGCAATGCTTTACTATCACATAGATGATCCTTATGTGAGGGTGAAGGATGAAAACGATAAGGATGAGATAAATGAAAAGATAATGGATGAACTTGTGCCTGCAGGTCTTGTTAATTCAGATGTGGGTGTGATAAAGAATCTTGACACGGCATTTCCCACAGGGCCTGAAAGCTATAAGTCAAAGGCTATCCCGGTTTCGGTTAATAGGGACGGAAGTTTTTCATCAGGAGCAAAGGTAATTGCCGATGATGAATTTAATGAGCTTACGACATATGTTTCTTGTTATGTTAAGGAAACCGCACAAAGGATAAAAGACGGAAATATGGCAGTTAATCCCTATAGAAAGGGAGATAAAAACGCCTGTGAATACTGCGACTATAAGTCTATATGCGGATTTGATGAAAATATACCGGGATTTAAAATGCGAGAACTTAAGAGTCTTAAAAGGGATGAAGCATTAGAGGCCATAAAGGAGAAAAATGAAGTACACTGACGAACAGCAGAAGGTAATAGATGTAAGAAATAAAAATGTCCTTGTATCAGCGGCTGCAGGCTCAGGAAAGACTGCTGTGCTGGTTGAACGTATAATCCGCATGGTGATCGGAGACAACCTTGATATAGACAGGATACTTGTTGTTACCTTCACTGAGGCAGCAGCCGGGGAAATGAGGGACAGGATAGCAAAGGCCATAAACGATGCCCTTGAAAAGGACCCGTTAAATGCCCATCTTGAGAAGCAGTCCGCCCTCCTTTATAAGGCGCAGATTTCAACTATTCATGCCTTCTGTCTTAACATAATAAGGAACAATTTCAATAAGATAGGGCTTGATCCCGCCTACAGGATAGCAGATGAGATGGAGCTTACACTCTTAAGGGAGGATGTACTTTCAGACCTTTTCGAAAGGAAGTATGAGGAAGGGGATAAGGAATTCCTTGACTGCGTGGATTATTTTTCGAAGGGTGTATCAGATAGCGGCTTAAGGGATATCATATTTAAACTCTCAGATACAGCAGCAGGCAATCCATGGCCGGGAGACTGGCTTAAGGAATGCGCAAAGACCTATAAAATAACAGATGTTTCTAAATATAACGAGACTCCCATAATAAAGTTCTTCATGGAATATGCAAAGAGAAGATTAGAAGACGGAAAGGCTCTTGCACAAAGGGCGCTTGAAACAGCAAAAGCTCCCTACGGACCTTCGCAGTATATTCCCAATATTGAGGAGGATATCTCAATATTTGAAGATGCACTGTCAATAGAGGATTTTGATACACTGCGGGAATTCGTATATGATCCGGGCTTTCCCAGACTTTCCTCTAAAAAGAATCCTGAAGAGGACGAATCTGTTAAGGAAAAATGCAAAAAGTTAAGAGAAGAATATAAGGATATATTAACAGGCAAAAAGGCATCATCCCTTAAGAGCATAATGGCTTCATCCCTTGAGGATGAGCTTAAGGATTATGGAAATATTTCGGGGATTGTACATAAGCTTATAGCTTTAACCCTTGAATACATGGATTCCTTTAGTGAGGAGAAACGAAAGAAGGGGATACTTGGGTTCGATGATATGGAGCATTATGCCATAGATATCCTTTATGACAGGAATGAAGACCCGACGGTTAATGAAAGATATGTACCCTCTGATGTAGCCCTTGAAATGAGAAAGGCATATGATGAGATTCTAATGGATGAGTACCAGGACTGTAATAAAGTCCAGGAGTTATTGATTAGCGCAATTTCGTCAGAAACCGAAGGGAAATATAACAGATTTATGGTTGGAGACGTTAAGCAGTCGATCTATAAATTCAGGCTGGCATCTCCGGAACTATTCATTGAAAAATACGAGCGTTACAAAAGTGATGACCAAGATGGTCAAAATGATCAAAACTATTGCAGGATTGATCTTCACAAGAACTTCAGAAGCCGTGAAAGTGTTGTAAATACAACGAATGACCTCTTTAGTCAAATTATGAAAAAATCCCTCGGCAATGTGGAATATGATGAGGATGCAAGGCTTGTTTTCGGAGGAAACTTCCCCGGAGGAGAAGGTATAAAAACCGAAGAATTATCTTCCGAATGCAGCAGTGAGATCCTTATGATGGAATTAGATAGCGATAGTTATTCTGATCGATATACCGAAGAGGCCCGTCTTATTGCCAAACGCATCAAAGAACTTAAAGGGTACCAGATGATCTATGATAAAAAGGATGAGGAGGTACGTCCTGCGTCCTTCCGGGATATGGTCATCCTTGTAAGGTCAGCTACGGGGATCGGGCAGGCTCTAAGGGATGTATTTTCAAAGGAGGGCATTCCCTTTTATATGCCAATGAAGGAGGGCTTCTATGAAACCACTGAGGTACAGCAGGTACTGCAGCTTCTTAAGGTAATAGATAATCCTCTCCAGGATATCGCTCTTTACGGAACCATGAAATCCTTTTTCGGAGGCTTTAGCGATGAGGAAATTGCCTCTTTACGGCTTATAAAGCATGATGAGAAAGTGCGTCCTTATCTTTATGAGCAGCTTAAGGAGTATTCCGAGAATAATGAGAGGGCAGCTTCCTTCCTTGCGTTCTTAGATGAACTTAGATATGAGAGCACCTATATGCCGGTGCACGAGCTTTTAAGAAAGATAATAAGGGATACCTATTACAGGGAATATTTAAGCGCAGAACCCGGGGGCGCACAGAAGAGGGCAAACATAGATCTTCTTATAATGAAGGCGGAAAGCTATGAGAAGACCTCCTTTAAAGGACTATTCCACTTCGTAAGGTATATAAAGAACATTAAGGCCCTTAAGGTCTCTGAGGGAGAGGCTGATCTTCTTTCGGAGAATGCGGATGTCGTAAGGATAATGACCATGCATAAAAGTAAGGGGCTCGAATTTCCCATCTGTTTCATAGCAGGGATAGAGAAGGAATTTAACACTATGGATGAGAAGGGAATGGCAGTCCTTGACATGGATGCAGGGCTGGGAGTGGATTATGCGGATGCAGCCCTTAGGATCAAAAGACCTACTCTCATAAAGAAGCTTGTAGCCCTTAAGATCAAAATGGATATGCTTGGTGAGGAACTGCGAGTCCTGTATGTAGCAATGACGAGAGCCAGGGAAAAACTTATAATAACAGGTGCTACTAAATACGATGAGAAGAAACCCTCATTCAGGGAACGGGCCCTTGAGTATCATCGGGAGTATGGGGATGATCCCATTCCCTACGCTGTGCTTTCGGAGAGCAAATGCTATCTTGATTTCTTAATGCCCTTAATGCATAAGGCTTTAATCTATAAGAAGGAGGATATTACTTCCTTTGAAGATTTCGAAGCGATTAAGGGAATAGGGAGACTTGGAAGACTTGAGAAGCTTGATCTTTTAGATGCACCGGATGTAGACATAACAGAAGATTATGTTAACATAAAAGAAAGACTTGAACGTAAATACATACATGATAACTTAAAGGGTCTTATACTTAAGACCTCTGTTTCAGAGCTTAAGAAAAAATATATGGACCTTAATGAGACTGCCGAATTTTTTACGGTCGAGGAAGTGGAGCGCTTCACATCATGGGAAGAAGTGGAAGGGTTCACAGCGGGAGAGGAAGAATCTCCGACAGCGGAAGTGCAGTCAGAGGAAATTGGAACGCTCTCTATAAAGGCAGAAGCCCAGCCTACGAAGCCGGAAGCCCAGCCCACGAAGCCGGAAGCTCAGCTCACGAAACCAGAAAACCAGTCCACGAAGCCAGGAGTTGCACCCACAAAAACCGGTGAGCATTCAATAAGCGGCACCGAGAGGGGAAGCGCATACCATAAGGTTATGGAGCTCCTTGATTTCACTAACCAAGATGTCAGGTCCCAGTTAGACCGATTCGTTAAGGAGCATCTTATTTCAAAGGAATGGGCAGATGCGGTTCCCATTTATAAAATAGAAAAATTCATGAAAAGCGATCTTTCAAAGAGAATGGCCAAAGCGCAGAGTAAAGGACTTCTTAAGCGGGAGCAGCCCTTTGTCCTGGGGATCGCGGCAAACCGTGTAAGGGAAGAGTACCCTAAGGATGAGATCATTCTCCTTCAGGGAATCATAGATGCCTTCTTCATAGAGGATGGAGAAATAGTGCTTCTTGATTACAAAACAGATGTTATTGATAGCGGAGAAGCACTTATGAAGCGCTATAAGGTGCAGCTTGACTATTATGAGGAGGCCTTGAGCCGGATACTCATGATGCCGGTTAAAGAAAGAATGCTTTATTCCTTCTGTCTTGGGAAAGAAGTAAGTTGACTAGAAAACGTTTTCTGAATATACTACTGATATATTACTTTTCGGAAATTTTAAGCGGAAAAACGGAGGATAGTCAAATGGAAAGAGCCTGTGGTGTTTTATTACCTGTTTTCTCATTACCAAGTAAATACGGAATAGGATGTTTTTCAAAGGAAGCCTATGAGTTCGTGGATTTCTTAAAGGAGGCGGGTCAGACCTACTGGCAGATACTTCCCTTAGGACCTACAAGCTACGGCGATTCTCCCTATCAGGCCTTCTGCGCCTTTGCAGGGAATCCATATTTCATTGATCTTGAGGAACTTATAAGGCTTAAGTGGCTTTCAAAGAAGGAAGTGGATGCTGTGGACTTCGGCGGAACTGATATGTCTAACGGCTCTGATTACGTGGATTATGAAAAGATATATAATTCACGCTTTAAGATACTTAAGAAGGCCTATAAAAAGAGCAATATAGCTGAAGACAAGAACTTTATCAAATATTGTAAGGATAATAAGAACTGGCTTGATGACTATGCTTCCTATATGGCCATAAAGGATGCAAACGGGTCTGTTAGCTATCTTGAGTGGGATGAGGATATAAGGCTTCGTAAAAAGGATGCCCTTAAGAAGTGGAATGAGAAGGTTAAAGATGAGATAGGATTTTATAAGTTCACCCAGTATATCTTTTATACCCAGTGGAAGGATCTTAAGGCCTATGCAAATGAAAAGGGGATCAAGATAGTGGGAGATATTCCCATATATGTTTCATTAGACAGCGCGGATACCTGGGCGAATCCGGAATTATTTCAGCTTGATGAAAAGGGGTATCCAATTGCAGTTGCAGGCTGTCCTCCCGACTGTTTCTCAGATGACGGACAGCTTTGGGGAAATCCTCTCTACGACTGGGATTACCACGAGAAGACAGGCTATAAATGGTGGATAGAGCGTTTCAGGTCCTGCTTTGACCTTTATGATGTGGTAAGGATCGACCACTTCAGAGGCTTTGAGGCTTATTACAGCATTCCCTACGGACATGTTAATGCAAGGAAGGGAAAATGGGAGAAAGGCCCGGGCTACAAGCTCTTTAAGGTTGTTAAGGATACCTTCGGTGAAAAGAGCGTTATAGCTGAGGACCTTGGTTACATCACACCCGCAGTTCGCAGACTCATTAAAAAATGCGGCTACCCCGGAATGAAGATCATGCTTTACGGATTCAATGAAAACGAGGTTTCTGAGCATGCTCCCTACACCTATGATAAAAACTGCGTGGTCTATACCGGAACCCATGATAATGATTCCATAACCACCTGGTTTAATGAGTATATGACTAAGGAAGAAAAGGAATATGCCCGCAAATATATGGGCTTTAAGGGCAATAAGGATGTTTCCCTTCATTATATAAGAGAAGGTCTTAAATCCGTTGCGGATACCGCTATCTTTCCAATACAGGACTATCTGGGGCTTGGAAGAGAGGCAAAGATAAATTCTCCTGCAACCATAGGAGATAACTGGAAGTGGCGTCTTATTCCCGGAAAACTTAATAGTGAGATAGCCGAAATGATGAGGGATATGGCAAAGACCTATCACAGGATTCCCGAAAGGGCAGAAGAAAAGACTGATAAATAAACGACTGATAAATAAACGAGGAAGAGGCAGGATAAAATATGGAGATCGAAAGAAAATTTCTTATAAAGGATATGCCGGACCTTTCAAAGTACCCCAAAAAGAAGCTTATACAGGGATATTTAAACACTCATCCAACGGTCCGTGTCAGGCAGGAAGGAGACGAATTTTACCTTACTTATAAGTCAAAAAGCACGGATAATATAGCAAGGGAGGAGTATAACCTGCCCTTGACAGAAGAGGCATTTTTTCATTTAATAAAGAAAACCGACGGAAATATAATAAGTAAGACAAGGTATTATATTCCCATAGGCCAAAATAAGGAAGGAAGCGCTCTCACGGCTGAACTTGACGTTTTTGACGAGCCCTTTGCTCCCCTTATTTTTACTGAAGTGGAATTCCCGACCATTGAGGAGGCTAAGTCTTTTGAGAAGCCTTCCTGGTTCGGAGAGGATGTTACGGATAAAAAGGAATATTACAATTCCTATCTTTCAGAACTTAAGTTATGAATCATGCGTTTTATACAGCAACTGTATATCTGGTGATAGCAGCCCTTGTGATACTTTCCATATATGTTGGTGTTAACAGCAGAATGGATAAGGAAAATAAGTGCAATACTTTAAATATGCATGTGCTGGTTATCTTCACGGCGATAATGGAGTGGCTCTGCGTTATTTTAGACGGAAACATGGCTGTTCCGAATTTTGTGCTGGGGCTTCTGCGTGCGATTGAGCATTCTATGGCGCCTATTCTTTTCATAATGGTTGGAAAGTGTGTCGGAAGCAACAAATACACGAAAAGAATGCTGTACATAGTAAATATAAATACACTGATCCAGTTTTTAAGTATATTTACCGGCTGGGCCTTCTTTTATACGCCTGAACATGTGTATATGCACGGCTTCTTATACTATGTGATGTATTTATTTGACGCTGTTGCGGTATGCTATCTTATAGGCACCTTTGTTCATTTTTCGAGGGCTTATAAGGAAAATAACAGTATGATGCTGGTGGTCATTTGTATCTTTATGTTTGTGACCATCATGATCCATATAATTGATTCGGATATCCACCTTGACTATATAGGCACTATGCTGGCAGTGATTCTTCTGTATGTTTATCTGGAGGATTTCACCAAACAGAAAAAGGAGCAGGAGATGGCCTCCCAGCTTGAGATTACCGGAGCCCTTGCGGCAGGCTATGAATGCGTTTATGTGGTAGATACCGTTAAAAGGACCTTCACTACTGTCAGGATAAGCGATGTGATAAATGAGCAGTTCGGAAGACGTTTCATTGATGATGAGACATCCTATTCTGATGGAATGAATGCCTATGCCAAATATAACGTGTATGAAAAGGACCTTGAGGATTTCCTTAAAAAGTCAGAGCTTCAGTATGTTATCAGTGAACTTAAGGAAAAGGCCTCCTATGATTTTGAGTACAGGGTATTAAGGAACGGTCATGTTCTTTACTTCAGTATGCATGCTGTAAAGAGACATATTGATGAAAACGGAAATATAACAAGTCTCGTTGTTGCCTTTTCAAACGTTGATGATCAGAAGAACCGTTGGGAAAAGCTGGTCAAGATGTCAAATACCGATCAGATGTCGGGACTTTTAAACAGGCGTGCCTGCAATGATGAATTTATAAGGATAGACGGCCTTTCAAAGGATGAAAAGAATAATATAACAGCTGTTATGATGGATCTTAACGGCCTTAAGACCACTAATGATACCTTGGGCCATGAGGCCGGAGATGAACTTATAGTGGGAATGAGTGACTGCATGATGAAGATCTACGGAAAGGTCGGAAAATGCTACAGAATGGGCGGAGATGAATTCGTTGTCATAATGGACGTTCTGCTTGAGGAGGCCGTTCTTCTTAATGATGCTTTCCGCAGGGAATTAGCTTCCTGGGAAGGAAAATTTTCAAAATCAATGTCGGCTGCAATGGGAATGGCGAGATTTTCCGAATGCAGTGAAGGTGACACCACGGATGTCCTTATCAAAATGGCCGATGAACGCATGTATAATGACAAGAAAGAATACTATAAAACTCACGACAGAAGAAGATAATTTGCATATTGCATACAATTATACACTGTGCTATACTTTAGCACAGTAAATCACTGGAGAGACCCAAAGACGGGTACCTTATAGGTATCCGTTTTTTTATGCAAACGGGAGCCGAAGGTGTAAGGTTAAAACCAATCTCTCAGGCAAAAGGACAGGAGGAAATTATGATTGAGGTAATTACTAAGGTAAATGATGCCATTAACGGTGTCGTTTGGGGCTGGCCGGCACTTATCCTTTTAGGATGTACCGGTGTTATCATGACCATCATGACCAAGTGCTTCCAGATCACGCACTGGCATCACTGGTGGAAGAAGACACTGGGTGCTATCTTTGTTGATAAGGATATCACTAAGCATACCAAAGACAGGAGCATTTCCCAGTTCCAGTCACTGTGTACTGCACTTGCTGCTACAGTCGGAACCGGAAATATAGTAGGTGTTGCCGGAGCTATCGCAACAGGCGGTCCCGGAGCAGTATTCTGGATGTGGATAATCGCATTCTTCGGAATGATGACCAACTTCTCAGAGAACGTTTTAGGTATTCTCTATCGTCGTAAGGATGATAAGGGCGAGTGGCATGGCGGTGCCATGTACTACTTAAGAGACGGACTTGGAGCTAAGAAGGGCTGCAAGGGCTTAGGAACAGTACTTGCAATACTTTTTTCAATATTCTGTCTCCTTGCTTCCTTCGGTATAGGAAATATGAGCCAGGTTAACTCAATGGTTTCAAACGTTAACGCAGCCTTCGGCATCCCGAAGATCGCAGTTGGTATCTTCCTTGTAATAGCTGTTGGTCTTGTTGTTATCGGTGGACTTCAGAGAGTTGCAAACGTTACAGAGAGAATAGTTCCTTTCATGGTTATCGTATACTTCGTTGGAGCCATCATTATCATTATCATCAATGGTGCGCAGATACCTGCTATCTTTGCAGCAATCTTCAAGGGTGCTTTCTCGATGAAGGCAGTTGCAGGCGGCGGCTTCGGAGCCGGACTTGCTCTTGCAATGAAGATGGGCTTTAAGAGAGGCGTATTCTCTAACGAGGCAGGTCTTGGTTCTTCTGTTATGGTACATTCAAGCTCTAACGTTAATGAGCCTGTAAGACAGGGTATGTGGGGTATCTTCGAGGTATTTGCCGATACAATTATTGTATGTACCCTTACAGCTTTAGTACTTCTCGGATCAGGTGCCATTGACCTTACAACAGGTGTTGCAGATGAAGCTATCCTGGATTCAATCGGTGGATCATCAAACCTTATGAGCTATGCTTTTGGAAATGTATTCGGAGCAGCAGGAAGAGGCTTTATTGCAATTGCCATCCTTCTTTTTGCATATTCAACGGTACTTGGCTGGAGCCATTACGGAACAACAGCCTGCAGATACATTTTCGGAGAAAAGGGTGTTCTTCCCTACAGAATATTCTTCGTATGTCTTGTTCTTGCAGGTTCTGTTATGACAGCACAGCTTGCATGGGATATTTCAGATACCTTTAACGGTCTTATGATGCTTCCAAACCTTGTAGGTGTACTTGTACTTTCACCTCAGGTTGCAAAGTGTACCAAGAACTATGTGGCACGTCACTTCCATAATTCTGACGAGGAGCCTATGCTTTCAATGTTTGAGGATGTACAGAAGATGCAGGAGGAAGCACTTAAGGCAGAGGGCGACGACGAATAAAATCTTTTTATCAAAAGAATATATTTATGAAACAAAGGGGTCGGAAAGGTTTTTCCGGCCCTTTATTATACATTGAAGAAGTGTTGTGCTATAATACACTATGTATGCGTGTGCGAAAACGCGCTAATAATGCCTTATTTACGAAAGGAAAAGATATGGCTAACGTTATTTCGGATGAAACAATAGAATATGTCGGAATACTTGCAAAGCTTGAGCTTAGCGACGAGGAAAAGGAAAAGGCAAAAAGCGACATGGGAAGCATGCTTGATTATATAGATAAGCTTTCGGAACTTGATACTGAGGGTATCGAGCCTATGTCACATGTATTTCCGGTACAGAATGTGTTCAGGGAGGATGTTGTAACTAACGGCGATGAAAGAGAAAAGATTCTTTCAAATGCTCCCGGAGAAAAGGACGGAATGTTCGAGGTTCCCAAGACCTTCGATTAAATAAAGCACTCCGTCAGAAAGCTTAATTCTAAGAAATGAGGAAAGATATGAGTAATATTCTCGACATGACGGCCGTTGAGCTGTCAAAGGCAATAAAGGAAGGAAAGGTAACTGTCCGTGAGGCCACGGAAGCAGCCCTTAAGAACATAAAGGAGAACGAGCCTAAATATAACTGTTACGTTACGGTTGATGAAGAGGGTGCGCTTAAGGAGGCAGACAGGGTCCAGAAACTTATAGGTGAAGGAAAATTAAGTTCTCCCTTAGCAGGAGTTCCCGTTGCCATCAAGGACAATATGTGTACGGAGGGACTTCTTACAACCTGCTCTTCCAAGATACTTTATAATTTTATCCCCACATATTCTGCTGAGGCTGTTCTTAACCTTAAGAAGGCAGGTGCGGTTATCTTAGGAAAGACCAACATGGACGAGTTCGCAATGGGCTCAACCACTGAGACAAGCTACTTCGGACCCACCATGAATCCCAGAAATCCCGAGCATGTGCCCGGGGGCTCATCAGGCGGATCTGCAGCTGCGGTTGCGGCCAATGAATGCTTCTATGCTTTGGGGTCTGACACCGGCGGATCAATAAGACAGCCTGCTTCCTACTGCGGTGTGGTTGGTCTTAAGCCCACCTACGGAAGAGTTTCAAGATACGGTCTTATTGCCTATGGCTCATCACTTGACCAGATAGGACCCTTATGTAAGGACGTTACAGACTGCGCAACCATTATGGAAGCCATTTGTTCCCATGATGAGAAGGATTCAACATCAGTTGAGCGCACTGACAATGATTTCACGAATGCCCTTGTTAATGATGTTAAGGGATTAAAGATAGGTATTCCCAGGGATTATTTCGGAGACGGCCTTAATAGCGAGGTTAAAGAAGCAATATTAAAGGCAGTTTCCGTATTAAAGGAAAAGGGCGCCATAGTAGAGGAGTTTGATCTAAGTCTTGTTGAATATGCGATTCCCACCTACTATACGATAGCAGCAGCTGAGGCATCTTCAAACCTTGAAAGATTCGACGGTATCAAGTACGGCTACCGTACGGAAGATTATAATGGTTTACATAATATGTATAAGAAGTCAAGATCCGAGGGCTTCGGTCCTGAGGTAAAGAGAAGGATAATGTTAGGCTCCTTCGTTTTAAGCTCGGGCTACTATGATGCTTATTACCTTAAGGCTCTTAAGGTAAAGGCTCTTATAAAGAAGGCCTTCGATGAAGCCTTCGCCAAATACGACATTATAGTAGGACCTGCAGCGCCTACCACTGCTCCTAAGATAGGAGAGAGCCTTTCAGATCCCATAGCAATGTATCTTTCCGATATATATACAATATCCGTTAACTTAGCGGGTATCCCGGGACTTACGATCCCCTGCGGAAGCGATAAAAACGGCCTTCCCATAGGACTTCAGATGATAGCCGACAGCTTCAAGGAAAAGAATCTTATCCGTGCTGCCTATACCTACGAGTGTGAGTGCGGAAACTATCATAAAAATGTAACTTTAGGAAAGGACGGTGAATAATATGTCTAAGAATTACGAAACCGTCATCGGACTTGAGGTCCATGTAGAGCTTGCAACCAAAACAAAGATATTCTGCGGCTGTTCAACAGCCTTCGGCGGAGAGCCCAATTCACACACCTGTCCAGTATGTACAGGTATGCCGGGTTCCCTTCCGGTACTAAATAAGCAGGTGCTTAAATATGCAGTTGCAGTGGGACTTGCAACCAACTGCGATATAACAAGGTACTGTAAGTTCGACCGTAAAAACTATTTTTATCCCGATAACCCGCAGAACTACCAGATATCACAGCTGTATCTTCCCATATGCCGCAACGGTCATGTGGATATAGAGACCGAAAACGGAAAGAAGGCCATAGGTATCCATGAGATACATATGGAGGAGGACGCAGGAAAGCTTATCCATGACGAATGGGATGACTGCTCATATGTAGACTATAACCGTTCGGGTGTTCCTCTTATTGAGATAGTTTCAGAGCCTGACATGCGCTCAGCAGATGAGGTTATCGCTTATTTAGAGAAGCTTAAGATGACCATACAGTATCTGGGAGCCTCTGACTGTAAGCTTCAGGAGGGCTCAATGAGAGCCGATGTGAACCTTTCAATTAGAGAGGTGGGAGCAAAGGAATTCGGCACACGTACCGAGATGAAGAACCTTAACTCCTTTAAGGCCATAAGGCGTGCCATTGAGGGCGAAACCGAAAGACAGATAGACATAATAGAGTCCGGTGAGAAGGTAGTTCAGGAAACCAGAAGATGGGATGATAATGCAGCTGAATCCTATGCCATGAGGTCAAAGGAGGATGCCCAGGATTACAGATATTTCCCGGATCCTGACCTTGTACCCATATCTTTATCCGAGGATTTCATTAATGAGATAAAGGATGCACAGCCTGAATTCAGGGAAGAGAAGATGGCCCGCTATGAAAGCGAATATGCCCTTCCTCATTATGATGCAGATATCATTACAGGCTCAAAGAAGATGGCTGATGTGTTTGAGGAGACCGTGGCTTTAGGAACAGATCCCAAGAAGGTATCAAACTATCTTATGGGTGAGACCATGAGGATCTTAAAGGAAAAGGAGCTTGATCCACAGGATATTTCCTTTAAGAGTGAGGCGCTTTCGAAGCTTATCAAGCTTCAGGAGGATAAGGTCATTAACGGAAAGGTTGCCAAGGAGGTATTCGAGGTACTGTTCTTTAATGACATAGATCCTGAAAAATATGTTGAAGAGAATTCTCTTAAGACCGTAAATGACGAGGGAGCATTAAGAACCTGCGTCGAGGAGGTTATTAAGAACAATCCTCAGTCTGTTGAGGACTATCATAACGGCAAGGAAAAGGCCATAGGCTTCCTGGTTGGCCAGACAATGAAGGCTATGCACGGAAAGGCCGATCCTGCATCGGTAAATGCAATGCTTAAGGAACTCTTATAAGGGGAAGTAAATGAACGATGTATTAGGGAATGAGGGCTTCAAGGCCTTCTATAAGAAACTTTCGGACAACTACGATTCATCCGGAGATTTTATGACTTACGTTTCGGATGCTGTTTCGATGATAGCAGAGCCTCTGCTTATCGGAGACTGCGAACTTTTATTAAATTCGCCATCCACTCCCTTTGATCTTATGGGAATTCATGAACGCCGCACCATATATAAGTCTGATAAAGGCTATGATCAGAACGGCGGAATACGTGAAACCTATGTTACCAATGACTTCGGCATAATCCAGGTGGAGGTATATCCCCTTCCGGATGTTAAGTGGAGTGATGATGACAATGAGGAGATCGAGTTCCTGACTCAGGTAATTTACGATGCCTGCTTAAGGGTGAGACTTCAGAAGCTCCTTGCGCAGTCCGTACTTACCGATCCCGTGACCGGTGCCTGCAATACCAACGGCATTATGAATGCCATGGATGAAAAATATAAGAGCAGCAAGCTTTCCGAGTATACAGCCATATATTTTAACATTAAGAATTTCGGCTATATAAGCAACAGAGTAGGCCAGATCGAATCTGACAAGGTCCTTAAGGACTTTAGCTTCCTTGTAAGAGAAAAGCTTGATCGGGGAGAGATCTTCGGACGTATCGGAGGAGATAATTTCTTTCTGCTCATTGAAAGTGACAGGGCTGATGAGATCATCAAATATATAGAACCCAGAAAAGTTATGGTCAATTTCGGAGAAAAGCCCTTTGAGTTTGACGTAATGCTGAGGATGGGCATATACAATGTAAAGCCCGTTGATACTCCCAAGCGTGTCCTTACAGCCTGCAAGACAGCCTACAGATTCACAAGAAATCCCTCAGGAGGCTCGAAGGTTTACTTTAAGGACGATATGCTTGAGTCTGATATTAAGGATCAGGAGATATCAAACAGATTCAAGAAGGCTATAAAGAACAGGGAGTTTAAGGTTTACTATCAGCCTAAGGTTGATATAGAGTCCTCACGTCTCATAGCAGCAGAGGCTCTCTGCAGATGGATTAGGGACGGAGAGGTAGTTCCTCCTGATGAATTCATACCTGCTCTTGAAAGAGAAGGGACGATCTCAGAACTTGATTTTTATATGCTGGGAAATGTCTGCGAGGATATCAGGAGCTGGGAGTCAAGAGGCATTGAGCCCGTTAAGGTATCGGTTAACTTTTCAAGAGCCAATATCTTAAACCGCAAGCTTGCCGAAAAGATAATAAAGGTAATAGATTCCTATAAGATTGATAAGAAATACCTTGAGGTTGAGATAACGGAAACAACCGGATATGAGGATTTTGAGGCACTTTCGGAGTTCGTTGACACCATGAAGGCAAGCGGCATTGAAACCTCCATAGATGATTTCGGAACCGGCTATTCTTCCCTTAATCTTATAAAGAATCTTAATGTGGACATAATAAAGATCGACAAGAGCCTTCTTGAGAATATCCACGGTGATGGAAGTGATATGGATGTTTCTGACCGTTCAATGGTCAAAAACATAGTAAATATGGTTAATGAGCTTCATATGAAGGTAGTGGCTGAGGGCGTTGAGACTAATGCCCAGATGGAATTCCTAAAACAGATAAACTGTCAGGTTGCACAGGGTTATCTCTTTGACAAGCCGCTTCCCAAGGAGAAGTTCGAGTTCAGACTTCTCGGAGAAAGGATGTATCTGTGAGAGTAGGAATGGGTTATGATGTCCACAGACTTGTGGAAGGAAGAGACCTTATAATAGGCGGTGTTAATATACCTTATGAAAAGGGGCTTTTAGGGCATTCGGATGCAGATGTTCTGCTTCATGCAATATCGGATGCGCTTCTGGGAGCCTGCGCTTTAGGTGACATAGGAAAGCATTTCCCGGATAATGATCCCAAGTATGAGGGGATATCCTCACTTATTCTTCTTGAAAGGGTGGGAGAACTTATTAATGATGAACTATATTTCATCGAAAACATAGATGCCACCATAATAGCCCAGAAGCCTAAGATGAGGCCTTATATTGATGAAATGCGTGCAAATATAGCAAAGGCACTTAAAATAGACATTTCCCAGGTAAACGTAAAGGCGACCACTGAAGAGGGCCTTGGCTTTACGGGAAACGGTGAGGGAATATCCGCCCAGGCCGTATGTCTTGTGACGTCTCCTGTGGGGATTGGAAGTGAGGATGTTTTAAATTCCTCCTGCGGAGGGTGTCCCTCCTGTCCATCCTATAAAGGGTAACTTAAGTCAGGACATATGTTTTTATAAGGAGAAATTTAATGAGATTATATAATTCACTTACAAAGAGAGTAGAAGAATTCAAACCCAATGAGCCCGGCAAGGTAAAGATGTACACCTGCGGACCTACGGTATATCATTTCGCCCATATAGGAAACTTAAGAAGCTATCTTATGGAAGATATTTTGGAGAAGCTCTTAAGATACTCGGGCTATGACGTTAAGAGAGTTATGAACATAACTGATGTGGGCCATTTAAGCTCAGATGCGGATACCGGCGAGGATAAGATGCTTAAGGGCGCTAAGCGCGAGCATAAGAGTGTAATGGAGATTGCTAAATTCTATACGGATGCCTTCATGAGCGACTGCAAAAAGCTTAACATTAAGACTCCGGATGTTGTAGAGCCTGCGACCAACTGCATTCCCGAATTCATACATATGATAGAGGTCCTGCTTGAAAAAGGCTATGCCTACAAGGCAGGGGAAAACGTTTATTTTGATACATCAAAGCTTAAAACCTACTATGTTTTCGGCTCTCAGAACGAGGACGAGCTCATGGTGGGAGTAAGAGATGACGTAACCGAGGATACCAATAAGAAGAACAAGAATGATTTCGTGCTTTGGTTCACCAAGTCAAAGTTCGAGGATCAGGCCCTTAAGTGGGATTCTCCCTGGGGCGTGGGATATCCGGGCTGGCATATTGAGTGCTCATGCATCTCTTTAAAGCATCTGGGTGAGTATATGGATATTCACTGCGGCGGAGTTGACAATATGTTTCCCCACCACACCAATGAGATCGCCCAGAGTGAGTCATACTTAGGCCATAAGTGGGTAAATTACTGGTTTCATGTTCATCACTTAAACGATGAATCCGGAAAGATGAGTAAGTCAAAGGGAGAGTTCTTAACTGTATCCCTTCTTGAGGAAAAGGGTTATGATCCCTTAGCCTATAGATTTTTCGCCCTTCAGTCACACTATAGGAAGCCGCTTACATTCTCCTATGATGCCCTTGACCAGGCAGCAAAAACCTATAAGAAACTTAAGAATAAAATTGCTTCAATCCCCAACGAGGGTGAGGTCTCAGAAGAGGCTAAAAAGGAGTGGCATGATAAGTTCGCCGAGGCAGTTGGCTCGGATGTTAACTCTGCAATGGGAATAACCCTTGTATATGACGTCCTTAAGTCAGATCTTAACGGTGCAACAAAGAGAGCAGTCATAGATGACTTTGACTATGTGCTTTCACTTGACCTTCTTAAGGCGCCTGTAGCTTCTTTAGGTAATGGAATCGATGCAGAAAACGATGAGCATGAGGGCTTTTCTCCTGAAATTATAGCCCATGTTGAGGAGATGATCGCCCTTCGTAAGGAAGCCAAGAAAAATAAGGACTTTGCAAAGGCCGATGAAATAAGAGCTTCCCTTCTTTCAGAGGGCATCGTTATCGAAGATACCAGAGAGGGAGTAAAGTGGAAGAAGGCATAGGCTTATTTACTGAAATAAGAAAAAAGATAAAGGATAATGAGGTGGATATAAGAACTTATTCACCTCTTACCCTTGCCTATATAGGAGATGCGGTATATGACCTTGCAATAAGGTCATATGTTGTGTCTAAGGGAAATACCTCAAATAACAGGCTTCATAAGGAAGCAACAGGCTATGTTTCGGCTAAGGCACAAGCTAAAATAACAGAGGTTATTTTACCGCTCCTGACAGAGGAAGAAGCTGCCATATACAGAAGAGGTAAGAATTCAAAGCCCTCCTCAAGTGCCAAGAACGCCACACTCTCAGAGTATATGAAGGCAACTGGATTTGAGGCTTTGATAGGATATCTTTACCTTAAGGGTGAGGATGAACGACTGGTTTACATAATTAATACAGGAATAGGTGTTATAAATGAGTGAGACATTGATCGAGGGCCGCAATCCGGTAATTGAGGCTTTAAGAAGCGGAAAAGAGATAGATAAGCTTTATATCCTTGACGGCTGCCATGACGGTCCTGTTATGACCATAAAGCGTGAGGCTAGGAAAAAGGACACACTTATAAAGTATGTGGACAAGGAGCGTTTAGACCAGCTTTCTGAAACCGGGATGCATCAGGGCGTTATCGCAATGGTAGCAGCCTATGAGTATGCAGAGATTGAGGATATGTTTGCCCTGGCTGAAAAAAAGGGCGAGCCGCCATTCTTCATTCTCCTTGACGGAATAGAGGATCCCCATAACCTAGGAGCCATAATCCGTACGGCAAACCAGGCAGGAGCCCATGGAGTTATAATACCGAAAAACAGGGCTGTGGGACTTACATCTACTGTTGCCCGCACCTCGGCAGGGGCACTTAATTATACGCCTGTTGCCAAGGTGACAAACCTTAAAAATACAATAGAAGAGCTTAAGAAAAAGGGCATGTGGTTCGTATGTGCCGATATGGACGGAACCAGGATGTATGACCTTAATTTAACCGGCCCAATAGGGCTTGTTATAGGCAATGAAGGCGAGGGCGTATCCCGCCTTGTTAAGGAAAACTGCGATATGTGCGCGAAGATCCCCATGAAGGGTGATATAGATTCACTGAATGCCTCAGTGGCAGCAGGTGTCCTTGCCTATGAGATTGTAAGACAGAGAGGATAAGAACGGTTTAGAACCGAGATTTTATATTTATGAAAAAATTTGTCAGGATTCTTATTACCGCAATTGCAATGGTGGCGGTGATGGTACTTGCTGTTTATGCAAGAAATATAGTCAATTATTACAGAGACGCCAAGTTCGAAAAGGAAAGACAGGTCCGTTATGAAGAGGTATCGCTTGTAACAAGCGAGTACTCAACCATGATAGAGAACGTTTCCCATCTTTCCGTAAATGAGATAGATGAATTCATCCACGAATATGCGGAACTTGATGACGATGATGATGAGGATACCTCGGAATATGTTGATCCCTGGGCTAATACGGAGAACTTTAATTATATAACTCCGGAGTATGCCCCTGAGGATACTGTATCGGGAAATGATCTTGATCGTGAAATGCCGGATACAGAGGACGGAGAGGCTGTAGATGGCGCATCTCCTGGAACGGAAGGTTCAGTTTCAGGGAACTCCGCAGATGGCGAAAATACCGGTGATCCCTGGGAGTCAGGAGACAGCGCTGAGAACGTGGGAAGAGTTGCTTCATTAGGAGAAGAGGCTGTCAAAAATATGGGCAGCGTATCTTCCGATGATATAAGCGATTCTACTTCATCACCCTCACCTTCAGATGGTGAATCCTCTGAAAGCACAGAGGGTGAGCATAAGGTAACATTAAAGGAACGTCAGAGCTTCAGAACCTCAAGTGAGGAAACCAAGCTCTGGATAGAGGCTGATGATGAGGTCCTTGCAGAGAATACAGAGGATTTCAGCAATATAAAGATAACCTGCTTAGGTGACAGCATAACTGAGGCTGCCAATCTGAACGAGGAAGAAGGGTACGAGGCCTATACTTATCCAACCAGACTTAAGGAAGCCTTAGGCGCCGAGAGTGTAACAAACCTTGGAATAGGCGGATCAAGCCTTGGCAGGTTCTGGTTTGAGCCTTTCTGCGAAAGATATAAGGATATTCCCGAGGATACCGATATCATAGTGGTAATGGGTGGCACCAACGACGGTTACTGCATGACAGAGGATCTCGTGGGAGATATTGAAAAGCGCGAGCCCAGAACCCTTTACGGAGATGTTAATGACCTTATGAAGGGACTTAAGGAGGATTATCCCAATGCGGAGATCATATTCATGACTCCCATGCCGAACCTTCTTCACGACGTTCTCCGTAAGGAAAGAGAGGGACTGCTTCCTCAGACGGTTGTTGTTAACTGCATACTTGAGCTTGCAGCAGAATATGATATAGAGGTGATAGACCTTTACAATTCCAATTTCTTTGACTCTCATGATGCAGATATAGTAAATGACTATATTCCCGATTCTGTTCATCCTTCAAAGGAGGGCTATGAGATATTCGGCCGTCACGTGGCTGCCGAGATTTTGCGTCTCCATGAGCAGAAGAACACCGATGATGAGATAGAAGAACTTGAGGATGAGAAGGCCATAGATAAGGACGATCCCGAAGGAAAGCTTCTTTCAGAGGAACTTGATGAAGATAAGAAGGATGATGAAACAAAAGAGGATTCCGAGGATAAAAAGAAAAACGATGATCCGGAAGCAGCTGTAGAAAGCGAAAACAATACGGATGAGACCTGGGCTGAGAACGAGAAAACCGAAAACTCAGATAAGGACTCAGAATCTAAAGCCTCTCCTTCACCGTCTCCTTCAGCATCGCCTACAGGTTCAAAGACAGAGATATATGCAAGAGAATGATTTAAGAGAACTTAAGGATGAGGAGCTTATAGATCTTCTTCGCGAGGGGAATGACAATATATGCGATTTCCTTATGAATAAATATAAAAATCTCGTTAGGGCCGAGGCTAAGAATATGTTTATCTTAGGAGGAGATTCGGATGACCTTATTCAGGAGGGAATGATAGGTCTCTACAAGGCCATAAGGGATTATGATCCCGGACGTGATGCAAGCTTTTTAACCTTTGCCAGGCTTTGCGTATCAAGGCAGATGTTTACCGCCATTAAGGCAGCGGATACACTAAAGCACACAATGCTTAACTCCTACACCTCCATATATGATGAGGATTTCGAGAAAGAGGGAGGCCCTGATCCTGAAGAGATATTCATCGACAAGGAAAGAGCAGCCCTGATAGAGGAGAGGTTTAGAAGCGAACTAAGCGACTTTGAGACCCAGGTGCTTGACCTTAAGCTTACGGGACATGACTATGGGGAGATCGCCGCAATACTCATGCGGGATAAAAAGTCAGTTGATAATGCCCTTCAGAGGATGAAGGGGAAACTTAAAAAGGTGATAATTCCCGATAAATAAAGGAATTTTCAAGGAATATAAATTTTATTTGAAATAAGATTCATAATCTGATATACTTGTCTTCGGCGTAAGCTTAGTGCTCTCGTGGCTCAGTCGGTAGAGCGTCGCATTGGTAGTGCGGAGGTCACGGGTCCGATTCCCGTCGGGAGCTTTCATGGCTCATACATTTATTGGATTAATGAATGTATGAGCCTTATTTGTACATTTATATATAAGAGGGATTTTATGTCAGCAGATTACAGTAGGAGCGGAATAAAGAAAAAACAAGCTTCCCTCCATATGACAGGTTCCAAATTAATAAAGAAATTATTGCTTTTCGTAGTATACCTTCTTCTGATAGCAGTAGTAGGAGCAGCGGGAATTGGCTGTTCACTTGCCTTCGGTATATTTAAGGGTGTTATAGATACATCTCCCAGTATTGAGAACGTGGATGTTACACCTACCGGGTTTTCTACCTTCGTATATGATAATGAAGGAAATCAGATAGCAAAGCTTATCTCCCAGGATTCAAACCGTATTCCCGTAACCATGGATATGATCCCGGAGAACCTTGCTCATGCCTTCGTTGCGATCGAGGATGAGAGATTCTATGAGCATAACGGTATCGATATAAAGGGTATCATTCGTGCTGCCTATGTGGGTATCTCCAACGGCTTCCATTTCACTGAGGGTGCATCCACCATAACCCAGCAGCTTTTAAAGAACAATGTCTTTACCGACTGGGTTACTGAGGACAGCTTCGCTGACAGTATGAAGCGAAAGATACAGGAGCAGTACCTTGCCATCGAATTAACGAAGACCATGTCCAAGGACGATGTTCTTCTTAATTATATGAATACCATTAACTTAGGACAGAATACTCTGGGAGTGCAGGCTGCTTCCATGAGATATTTTAATAAGTCCGTAAGCACACTTACTCTTTCAGAGTGTGCTGTTATAGCAGGTATTACGCAGAATCCTTCAAAGTACAATCCCATTTCCCATCCTGAGGCTAATGCTGAACGTAGGGAAAAGGTTTTAGGCAATATGCTTGAGCAGGGCTACATCACCCAGGCTGAGTATGATGAGGCGATGGCAGATGATGTCTACTCAAGGATACAGATCGTTAATGATGAGGTTGATGAAAGCTTAGTTAACTCATATTTCGTAGATGCTTTAACTGATGACGTATTAGCAGATCTTCAGGCTGCAGGCTATACGGAGCAGCAGGCCTATACGCTTCTTTATTCAGGCGGTCTGCAGATATATTCAACTCAGGATCCGGATATACAGGCTATCTGTGATGAGGAATTCTCCAATGAAGAAAATTATCCCGGCGACTGCAGGTGGCTTTTAAGCTATGCCCTTACAATTAAGAAGTCAAACGGTGACTTTGAAAACTACAGCAGCGAGATGCTAAGGCAGTATTTCAGGGAGAATAGTTCATCAAGTTATGACCTCCTTTATGATTCCCAGGATGAGGCCTATGCTGATATAGAAACCTATAAGGCATCCCTTCTTGCTGAGGGTGATGAGGTTTATGATGAGAGCGTATCCCTTACGGCGCAGCCTCAGGTTTCAATAACCATCGAAGAACAGAGCACCGGCTATATCGTTGCAATGGTGGGAGGACGCGGAACCAAGGAAGCAAGCAGAACCCTTAACAGGGCAACAGACACTAAGCGTCAGCCCGGTTCCTGCTTTAAGATAGTTGCAGGCTATGCTCCCGGACTTGATTCAGGACTTATAACACTTGCAACTGCCATAAATGATGCCCCCTTTAATTATGCAAACGGTCGTCCCGTAGGAAACTGGTATTCAGGATACCGCGGAATAAGCAATGCCCGTCAGGGTATCATCGATTCCATGAATATACTTGCTGTTAAGGTCATTACTTATATAACCCCTCAGCTTGCTTATGAATACCTTCAGAATTTCGGTTTCACCACCATAGTTGACAGGGAAGAGAAGACTGTAAACGGCGAAACCCAGATATATTCTGATATTCAGCAGTCATTAGTACTTGGTGGTCTTACCTATGGCGTTACCAATGAGGAGCTTAATGCCTCATATGCGACCATAGCTAATGGCGGCGTATATATTAAACCCAAGCTTTATACAAAGATACTGGATCATGACGGCAATGTCATACTTGATAATACCGAGCCTGAATCAAGGAGAGTACTTAAGGAGACTACGGCCTTCCTTCTTACCTCTGCAATGCAGGATGTTGTTACATCAGGTACAGGTACTCTTGCAAACTTCGGAACCACGGCAATAGCCGGAAAGACCGGAACAACCTCCGATTACAATGACGTATGGTTCACAGGATATACCAATTACTATACGGCCTGCGTATGGGAGGGCTATGATGATAATACCAAGCTCCGTACAGGAGATGAGAGAAATATAGCAAAGAAGCTCTGGCGTAAGGTTATGGGACGTATCCATGAGGATCTTCCTTCAGCTTCCTTCAGCGCACCCAGCGGTATCGTTACTGCCACGGTATGCTCACAGTCAGGTAAGCTTCCCATTGAAGGCTTATGCGACGGATGCCTTAAGACCGAATACTTCGCAGAGGGAACAGTTCCCACTGAGACCTGTGATGTTCACTATTACGGTGATGTCTGTGCTTATTCGGGACTTCCTGCAACGGAGTACTGTCCTTTCAAGACGGAAGGCGCGATCACGGTACTTCCTGATAATGTACTTATGTCAGGCGATGCTGATGCAGGTAATCTTGCAGCCGGTGTTACTACAGATGAGAATGGCGAAGAGTTAAGCACTTCCACCCAGTGTATCCACACCTGGGAATTCATGTCCCAGCCCGATATAGATACCATACTTCTTCAGGAACAGCTTGAAATGGAGAATAATGCCGCACTTGCGGCAGCGGAGAATGCAGATGCGCTTGCCCAGTATGAGGCCGCACTTGCGGCCCAGGCTAGTGAAGAGGGAGACGGCGGCTGATATTGAGCATACAGCCAAGGAGCGATGTAGGGTGCTTCTTTAAGAAAAGGAGATATTCATCACAGGAAAAAAGATATTTCTTTCCCCAGGATGATATTTCGAAATATGTTTTATCATTAACGGAGGTGATCCCCGTTATTACTACGAAGTGTCCTTCTACACGGGCACTTACATTTAAAGATTGAGGATCATAAAAGGACAGGCTTCTGTCCTTTTTATTTTTGCCGAAAATTCGGGGAACATTGACTATTACGGGAATATCCTCGGAAAGCATTTGATATATCTTCTCATACAGGCCCCTTTTTGAAATGACAAGATGGCATTTATAGGGAAGTTTATATTTTTTTAAAAGAAAAGATGAACCTAAAGAGAGTCTGGGAAATACCATTCCAAAGCGCGTGGGAATATATAAAAGGGCGCGGCTTGTTTTTTTAAAGGACTTTATATAGCTCTTTTTATCAGCGTACGCCGTAGTGCCGCTAAGGTACCTTAAGGTATCATTTAGTGCAACCACGCCGCAGCCGCCCTTCATGCGGCCCCTGTTTAATATGCCGGGAAGGTCTTTAAAGAACATCTGGGATCCCCCAAAGGACCCGTCCACACTTACATATTCATTTGATAAAGAGATTATTTTCGTCTGATCCATATATTTACAAGGGGAAAAAGCCTTCGCCCAAATCTTCAATGGAGGCTGAGGCCTTGCTTAAATCAGTTATGTCTTTAGTAAAGGAAGAAGCCTTTTCATAGGGAAGACGGACTGTGTAGGAAACATTCTCGGTATAGTCAGTTGATAATATCTTTATCTCATTGGAGCGAAGATAATGCTCAAGCGTACCCTGGAGAGGGTAGGAGATTGTGACCTTAAGGTCGCGGCAGTGTTCAACTGATAATATATTTGCGTTAGAAAGAGCGTCCTTAACGGCCTGGGTGTAGGCTCTTAAAAGACCGCCTGTACCTAAAAGAACGCCTCCGAAGTATCTTGTTACCACGCAGACTATGTTGGTAAGCCCCGCACCATTTAATACCTCAAGCATAGGCTTTCCTGCCGTTCCCTGGGGCTCGCCGTCATCTGAGGAGCGCATAAAATCACGTTTCGGCCCGAGAATCATGGCGTGGCAGTTGTGACGGGCATCATAATGCTTCTTTTTGATGCTGTTTATAAAAGAAATGGCATCCTCCTCGGTTTCCGCATAGTGAAGATAGCAGATGAAACGGGACTTTTTTTCTTCGTATTCCCCGGTACAGTCCTTTTCTATGATGTTGTAGTTATTTACATTACCATCAGCCATACTAAAAAGTTTAGCATAGGAATTCGGCGTTGACAAACCAAACGGGCTGGGGGTTTAATTAATAAAGGGCTTTAATAGAGCCTTTGTTTTTGTGCGCCTGAAAGGAGGTATTTTAATGGAAGATATGAAGGACCTTGAAATAGTAAAGGAACTGCTTAATACGAAACAATATACCTCGCTTAGGCAGCATATGGGCGAGATGAATGAGGCCGATATAGCAACCTGCATTGAGGAACTTGATGAAGAGGATATGCTTAAGGTTTTCCGTATCATGTCAAAGGACATGGCAGCGGATGTATTTTCATACCTTGAGGTTGATACCCAGCAGTTCATAATCACGGGACTTGCCGAAAAGGATGCGGCAGGTATCATTGATAACCTGATGGCCGATGATGCTACGGACCTTCTAGAGGAGATGCCTGCTAATATAGTTAAGAAGCTCCTTGCGAATGCTTCTGCTGAAACAAGAAGAGATATTAACCATCTTCTAAGATATCCCGAGGATTCAGCAGGCTCCATAATGACTGTGGAGTATGTGGACCTTAAGGTCTACATGACAGTTGATGATGCGATAGCACGTATCCGCCAGCGTGGAGTTGATTCAGAGACCATAAACATATGCTATGTTACAGATGCAAACAGAAAGCTTTTAGGAACGGTTGCACTTAGATATTTGCTTATACTTCCCGGAGATTCCATAATCGGGGACATAATGCATGAAAACGTAATTTATATAAATACTCTGATGGACCAGGAGGAGGTTGCCAGACAGTTCCAGAAATACGACTTCACGGCGATGCCTGTTGTTGATAATGAGGAAAGGCTTGTTGGAATCATCACGGTCGATGATGTCGTTGATATTTTGCAGGAAGAGGCCACAGAGGATATGGAAAAGATGGCCGCTATCCTTCCTTCGGACAAGCCCTATCTTAAGACCTCGGTATTCGAGACCTGGAGGCAGAGGATGCCCTGGCTTTTACTTCTCATGATATCAGCTACCTTTACGGGAAGCATAATAACCTCCTTTGAGGATTCTCTTGCCAAGATGGCAGTGCTTGTGGCTTATATCCCCATGCTTATGGATACAGGCGGAAATGCCGGAGGACAGGCATCGGTTACTATAATCCGTGGACTTTCCTTAGGAGAGATAACCTATAAAGACACTCCCAAGGTCATCTGGAAGGAGCTAAGGGTTGCTCTTTTCTGCGGAATAACCCTTGCGGTAGCCAATTTCGTGAAGCTTCTTCTTTTTGATAAGCTTACGGTGAGCGTTGCCATAGTTGTTTGCCTTACGCTTATCTGCGCGATCCTTGCTGCCAAGTTTATCGGCTGCACCTTGCCTATACTTGCCAAGCGCCTTGGCTTTGACCCTGCTGTTATGGCATCGCCCTTTATTACCACAATAGTTGATGTTATTTCCCTTCTGGTATATTTCCAGATCGCGACCCATATACTTTCAATCTGATGGAATATACCTATTCTGAATGTGAAAAATATATAAATGACATACCGAAATTCGCAGGGAAGAACACCCTTGACGACACCTATGCAGTGCTTAAAAGACTATATAAGGACGAAAAGAGACCCATCGCCCACATTGCAGGAACTAACGGCAAGGGCTCGGTAAGCGCATATCTTTCCTCACTTTTAAGGGAGTGCGGCTATAAGGTCGGTATTTTTACCTCGCCCCATCTTGTTTCCATGAGGGAAAGGATAGCGGTTAATGAAAGCCTTATTTCTGAGGAGGATTTTGTTAAGTGCTTTAACCGTGTGCGGATTGCCGTTCAGGATGCAGGGGCGTCACACCCTTCATTTTTTGAATATCTTTTCCTTATGGCCATGAACTATTTCGAGGAAATGGATGTTGATATGATAATCCTCGAAACCGGTCTTGGGGGAAGACTTGATGCCACCAACTGTATTAAGAATAAGTCGGTTTCCGTCATAACAAGGATAGGCTATGACCATATGGAATATCTGGGGGATACCCTTCCTCTTATTGCTGGAGAAAAGGCCGGGATCATTATGGGTGGAGTTCCGGTTATCTATCTTGACCATGACGATGAGGTTACCGGTGTAATAGAAAAAAGAGCGGAAGAATTAAATAGCAAGTGTTATCCAATAAAAACGAAAGATATTAAAAATGCTGCCCTTACCCAAGATGGCATTGATTTTTCGCTTTTCAATGATTATTATAATTTAGAAGGTCTGTGCCTTAATACCAAGGCCCTGTATCAGACGGAAAATGCTTCCCTTGCTCTTATGGCCTTTTATGTGCTTAAGGAGAATTTTGCAAGGGAGGACATAATAAGACGGGGACTTAAAAATGCGTTCTGGAAGGGAAGAATGGAGGAAATCTCCGCTAATGTCTTTCTTGACGGAGCACATAATGAGGATGGTATAAGGGCATTTCTTTATTCCGTAAAGGAGATAAGCACTTATAAAGAAAAGAATGCGCTTCTCTTTTCCGTGGTAAGTGACAAGGAATATGAAAAGATGATCGGAATGATCATGGACTCTGATCTTTTTTCAAAGATATATGTCACTGTACTTAAGGGCTCAAGGAGAACATCCCTTGATGAGCTTAAGGGAGTATTCGGCAGTTATGAAAATGCCGATACGGAATTTTACGATGATTCATCAAAGGCTTATGAAAGGGCCGTATCCCAGAGGGAAGATGACGGGTATCTTTTTATAGCAGGCTCGTTATATCTGGTGGGGGAGATAGAGGCCATTGTTTAGATTAGAGGTTAGTTATGCTTGATTTTGAAGAAGAACTTAAGAAATTTCATCCGAGCATCGAGGTAGAGGAAGCCGAGGAGGCTATCTTTTCACAGGATCTTACTGATATTGCAGATGCTCTTATTAATGTACTTAATAAATCCGAAAAGCAGGGAGAGGGTAAATAACGAATGATCTGTTATCGTTGTGGATGCACTCTGTCTGAGAAAGACTTTTGTACCGGGTGCGGCGCAGATGTGGGCATGTATAAAAAGATACTTGCCATGTCAAACCGCTATTACAACAATGCGCTTGAGAAGGCTTCCGTGAGAGACCTTTCCGGTGCAACGGCTTTACTTAAGCAGAGTCTTAAACTTAATAAAAATAACGTTGAAGCCAGAAATCTTTTAGGGCTTATTTATTATGAAACGGGCGAGGTTATCGAGGCCTTAGGTCAGTGGGTTATCAGTAAAAATATACGTGATGAGAAGAACATTGCAACTGATTATATTGCCATGATGCAGGAGAATCAGACTCAGTTCGATCAGATGAACCAGAACCTTAAGAAGTTCAACCAGTCACTTATGCTGTGCTATCAGGACAGCCTTGACTATGCCCAGATACAGCTTAAGAAGATACTTTCGATAGCTCCGAAGTATTTAAAGGCCCATCAGCTTCTTGCTCTTATATACATCAAGGGCGAGGAATGGGAGAAGGCAAAGAGAGAGGTTGAAAAGTGCAACCAGATTGATGCCAATAACACCACCAGCATGAGATATATGCAGGAGATCGAGGCGATGCTCGCCCCCGAGGAGGGTGTTAAGACCAAAGAAAAGAAGCAAAAGAGGGATGATGTAAGGATATACCAGTCCGGCAATGAGACCATAATCCAGCCGGTTAATAAGTCCGACTCAAAGGCTGCTTCGGTGCTTATATATTTGGGCCTCGGCATGGCGATAGGTATTGCGATAACCTTCTTCCTGGTGCTTCCAAGCAGGATCCAGTCTGCAAAGGCAGAGGTTAACGAGGAACTAAGGGTTGTGTCTGAAGCTTCGGATGCAAAGACGGCGACCATTGATGAACTGGAACTTCAGATAAGTACCCTTCAGGCTGAGAACAATGAGCTTTCGGAGAATATAGGTGCCCTTGCTTCAGGGGATGGCAGTTACAATTATAATGACTGCCTTATGAATGCGGTTAATGCTTACCTTAATGATCCTGAGGATATCGAGGCTATTGGAGAATACCTTGAAGGACTTGAGATAGCAGATGTTTCAGAGGATATGAGGTCTGATGCATTTAATACCCTGTATGATTATCTTATGTCACATTGCGGGGACAGTCTTTCAACCTATTATTATGACAAGGGCTACGCAAGCTACTCAAACGAGGATTATGAATCGGCCATTCCTGATTTAAGGAGAGCCTACTCATATGCTTCTTCCAATGAGGATGCTTTATTCTATCTGGCTAATTCCTTAAGAAGGACAGGTGAAGAGGATGAAGCCAAGGAAAAATACGGTGAGCTTATAGATCTTTTCCCGGATACGGAGAAGGCTGTAAAGGCTCAAACCTATTTAACGGAGATGAACAGCTAATGTTTAACCAGCTTACTAAAAAAGACATAGCGGATATGGAGGCCGAGATCGAGAATAGAAAGGTCGTTATCAGACCCAAGCTTCTCGAAGCCGTTAAGGAGGCCCGTGCCCACGGAGATCTTTCGGAGAACTTCGAATACTATGCCGCCAAAAAAGAAAAGAATGCAAACGAATCCCGAATCAGATTCCTGGAGAGGATGATAAAGACCGCTGAGGTAATAGATGATTCTTCTGCAGAGGATGAGGTAGGGATTAATGATACCGTAAAGGTCCTTTTCGTTGAGGATAACGAAGAGGATTCCTATACGATAGTTTCAACAATGAGAGGTGATTCGCTTCACAATCTCATTACTATCGAGTCCCCCATAGGAAAGGCCATAATGGGCCATAAGGTAGGGGATGAGGTTTCGGTTACGGTTAATAAGGATTATTCCTATAAGCTTAAGGTCCTTGAGATCTCAAAGGACAACTTAGGCGAAGAGGCCTCATTAAGATCCTTTTAACAAAAATATATTATTATGCTGACTGCAAAGGTTTTCCTGCGCAGAAAGGAGAAATGAAAATGAAAAAAATCTTAGCTACACTACTTACTGTGGCACTTTCTATGTGCCTTCTTTGCGGATGCTCATCTAAAAGCACCACTGAGATCCGCGTCGGTTCCTTAAAGGGTCCTACCACCATAGGTCTCCTTAAACTCATGGATGAAAACTCAAACGGAGAAAGCAAAAATACCTATACCTTTGAGATGGCTTCCGCTGCAGACGAGCTTCTTCCCAAGATGATATCAGGGGATCTTGACATCGCACTTGTTCCCGCAAATGTTGCAGCCGTTCTTTACAATAAGACAGAGGGCGGCGTTGTCGTTCTTGATATTAACACTCTGGGTGTTCTTTATGCGGTATCAGGGGATGATAGTGTTTCCTCAGTTGCTGACCTTAAAGGAAGGACCATATACCTTACCGGAAAGGGAACAACACCTGACTATGTGACCCAGTATCTTTTAAGCGAGAACGGACTTACAACTGATGATGTAAATATAGAATATCTTTCAGAGGCAACGGAGGTTGCAGCTAACCTTAAGGAGCATCCTGAAAATATAGGAATACTTCCCCAGCCCTTCGTTACAGCTGCATGTATTCAGAATGAGAACTTAAAGGTATGCTTAGACCTTACTGAAGAATGGGATAAGCTAAATAGCTCTTCCGGCAGCAGGCTTGTTACCGGAGTTACCGTATGCCGCAGGGAGTTTCTTGAAAATAACGAAAAGGCAGTAAAGACCTTCTTAGAGGAGCATAAGGCATCTGCAGAGTATGTTGAATCTGATGTTGAAGGAGCAGCTGCTCTTACAGTTGCTCAGGGTATTATTGAAAAAGAGCCTGTGGCAGTTAAGGCAATCCCCAACTGCAACATAACCTATATAGACGGAGATGAATTAAAGAGTGCACTTTCCGGATATCTTTCAGTGCTTTATGATCTTGACCCTACTACTGTAGGCGGGTCATTACCTTCAGAGGATTTCTATTATTAAAAAGATAATCGAAAACAAAACAACCAAAAAAATACTGATCATAATCTTTTGGCTGCTGCTGTGGTATATTCTTGCCGCAGTGGTGGCCAATGATATTATTATGGTAATGCCACACAAGGTCATTGCGGATCTTTTTAAGAACCTTAAAACAGCGGAATTTTACAGAAGCGTTTTAGGCTCATCCTTAAGGATAATCGCAGGCTTTTTAACAGGACTTTTCTTAGGGTCACTTCTTGGAGCACTTTCCTATAAGGTATCTTTTTTTAAAGATATACTTTCACCCTTCATGAGCGTCATAAAGGCGGTGCCTGTTGCTTCCTTTGTTGTGCTTCTTTTAATATGGGCAGGCTCCGGGAAACTTTCCTTTTTCATAAGCTTTCTTATAGTGCTTCCCAATGTTTATGTAAGTACACTTTCGGGCTTTGAGAGCACGGATAAGGATCTTCTTATGATGGCCTCCGTATATAAATACGATCTTAAGGAAAGACTTTTTCTTATCTACAGGGAGTCGGTGCTTCCATATGTTATAAGTAACCTTAAGGTAACGGCGGGCCTTGCCTGGAAATCAGGGGTGGCTTCCGAGGTGATCGGGCTTCCTGACCATTCCTTAGGCTCAAGGATATATATGTCAAAGATATACCTTGATACTGCGGGACTTTTAAGCTACAGCCTGGTGGTGATACTTTTAAGCTATATCTTTGAAAAGGCTGTGCTTAAGATATTAAACGCGCTTCTTAAAAAAGAGATGAAGTATCATGGAAGGGCTGCTTCATCAGTTACTTATGATGCATCCTGCAAACCTGTGGGGAATATCGAAATAAATGACGTAAGTGTCAGTTTTGAAGAAAAAGAGGTGCTTAAGGATATATCAATATCTTTGGAAAAAGGTAAGATATATGCCCTGATGGGACCCTCAGGAGAAGGAAAGACAACCCTTCTTAAGGAGATATATAAAAGGTCGGGTCTTAGGACGACGGTGTGCTTCCAGGATGAGTATCTTATTGAGCACGGAAGCATATATCTTAATGTGTCCGCAGGAGAAAATGCTTTTAGTCATAATAAGATAAACGAAGAGATCTTAAGTTTATTTGATGAAGATGACAAAGATAAAAGGGCAGAAGAACTAAGCGGTGGAATGAGAAGAAGGGTATCTTTATTAAGGGCGCTTATGCATGGAGGAGAAATGGTGCTTCTTGATGAGCCCTTTGCGGGAATGGATGAGGAACTTAAGAAAAAGGCGATCGAAAGTATATTAAGGTTAAAGGGCGGAAGGACCGTTGTTTTAGTTACACATGATGAAGAGGATGCAAAACTTCTTAATGCTGAAATTTTAAGGATGGATAAGATAAATGGAAGATAAAAGGATAGCACTTATAGGAATAATAGTTGATGAGGGCGGAGAGGTTAATGCGCTTAATGCACTTCTTCACGATGCAAGAGATTATATAATAGGAAGAATGGGGATTCCCTATAGGGAAAAGGGCGTCAGCATAATAAGCATTGCAATGGATGCCCCGCAGAACATAATAAGCGCTCTTTCCGGAAAACTGGGGATGCTTGAGGGAATATCCGCTAAAGTCATATACTCTAAAAAAGGCTAGTAATGGCCTTTTTTTTATGCTATAATGCTATCTTGTGTCGCAATGGGTTTGCGATTGTTTCATTGTGAATATTTTTAAGGAGGTTACACCCGATGAGTGTAAAGGTTGAAAAATTAGAAAATAATATGGCGAAGCTTACAATCGAGGTTGAGGCAAGCGAAGTTGAGAAGGCACTTGAAGGAGCTTACCAGAAGCAGAAGAATCAGATCTCTGTTCCCGGTTTCCGTAAGGGCAAGGTTCCCAGAGCAATGATCGAGAAGCTTTACGGTCCTGAGGTGTTCTATCAAGATGCTGTTAACGCAATGATCCCCGAGGCCTATGACAAGGCAGTTGAGGAGTGCGGCGAGGATATCGTTTCACAGCCTGAGATTGACGTAGTTACAATTAAGAAGGGTGAGCCCTTTGTGTTTACCGCAGATGTTGCTCTTAAGCCCCCGGTTAAGCTTGGAAAGTATAAGGGAGTTGAAGTAGAGAAGATCGACAGAACTGTTACTGATGAGGATGTTGACAAGGCTGTTGAGAAGGAAAGAGAGACAAACGCACGTAATATCACCGTTACAGACAGAGCTGTTAAGGACGGGGATATGACAGTTATAGATTTCGAGGGCTTCGTTGACGGAGTTGCATTCGAGGGCGGAAAGGGTGAGAATTATCCCCTTACAATCGGCTCAGGTGCATTCATCCCCGGATTCGAGGAGCAGCTTGTAGGTGCTGAGATCGATAAGGAAACAGAGGTTAATGTAACCTTCCCTGAGGATTATCAGGCAACTGAACTTGCAGGCAAGGCAGCAGTATTTAAGTGTACTGTTAAGGAAATCAAGGAGAAGGAGCTTCCCGAACTTGATGATGAGTTCGCATCAGAGGTTTCTGAGTTTGATACACTTAAGGAGTACAAGGACAACTTAAGAAAGAATCTTGAGGAGGCTAAGGAAACAGAGGCTCTCCACGAGAAGGAAGATAAGGTCATCGAGGCTATCATCAAGGATTCAGATATGGATATCCCCGAGGCAATGATCACAACCCAGCAGGAGCAGATGATCAATGAATTTGCACAGAGAATGCAGATGCAGGGTCTTACAATGGAGCAGTACTATCAGTTCACAGGTGCTTCTCATGACAGACTCTTCGAGCAGGTTCGTCCTCAGGCTGAGCAGAGGATCAAGTCTCGTCTCGTTCTTGAGGCAGTAGCTAAAGCTGAGAACATCGAAGCAACAGAGGAAGACCTTGAGGAAGAATACAAGTCAATGGCTGATGCTTACGGCTTCGAGGTAGATAAGGTTAAGGAGATGCTTCCTGAAAGATCTGTTAAGGAGATCAAGGAAGATATAGCTGTAAGAAAGGCTGTTAAGTTTGTAGTTGATTCTGCAAAGGAGAAATAGGAGGTAAGCTATGAGTTTAATTCCTAACGTCATAGAGACAAACAGTAAGGGCGAGCGCTTTTACGATATTTTTTCAAGACTTTTAAAAGAAAGGATAATCTTCTTAGGCGAAGAGGTTACAGATGTGTCTGCATCGGTTGTTGTGGCACAGATGCTCTTCCTTGAGGCAGAGGATCCTGATAAAGATATATATTTTTATATCAACTCACCCGGCGGATCAGTAAGTGCCGGAATGGCTATCTACGATACAATGCAGTACATCAAGTGTGATGTATGTACCTACTGTATGGGAATGGCAGCATCAATGGGTGCTTTCCTTCTTTCAGGCGGCACAAAGGGAAAGCGTATGGCTCTTCCCAATGCCGAGATTATGATCCATCAGCCCTTAGGCGGTGCACAGGGTCAGGCTACTGAGATCCAGATAGCAGCTGAGCATATCCTTAAGACAAAGGAAAAGTTAAACCACATTCTCGCTGACAACTGCGGCAAGGACTATGAAGAGGTATGCAAGGCAACTGAAAGAGATAACTGGCTTTCAGCTGATGAGGCACTTGCCTTCGGTATTATTGACAAGGTAGTAACAAAGAGAACTGAGGAATAATCGTGGCAAGAAACACACAGGATAAATTTTTCTGCTCCTTCTGCGGGAAGGGACAGGATGAGGTCCGCAAGCTTATTGCAGGCCCCAATAACATATATATTTGTGATGAATGTATCGAACTGTGCGCCGATATCATAGAGGAAGAATTCGAGGATGATTATGATGATCTTCCCGATACAGGTGATATCAATCTTCTTAAGCCCAAGGAGATAAAGCAGTTCCTGGATGATTATGTAATAGGGCAGGATGAGGCCAAGAAGGTTCTCTCCGTTGCAGTTTACAATCATTACAAGAGAATTGTTTCTCCCAAGGAAGATAACGGTGTAGAGCTTCAGAAGTCAAACATCATCATGGTTGGTCCCACCGGATCCGGAAAGACTTACCTTGCTCAGACCCTTGCAAAGATAATAAATGTTCCCTTTGCAATAGCCGACGCAACTACTTTGACAGAGGCAGGCTATGTGGGCGAGGATGTTGAGAATATCCTTCTTAAGCTTCTGCAGAATGCAGATTATGATGTTGAGAGAGCGCAGCTTGGTATCATCTATATTGATGAAATAGATAAGATCACGAAGAAGTCGGAGAATGTCTCAATCACCCGTGATGTATCAGGTGAGGGCGTTCAGCAGGCGCTTCTTAAGATAATCGAGGGAACCATGGCATCCGTTCCGCCTCAGGGTGGACGTAAGCATCCCCATCAGGAACTTATCCCTGTTGATACCACCAATATACTTTTCATCTGCGGAGGAGCCTTCGACGGTCTTGAAAAGATTGTGGAGAGCAGACTTAACAGAAACTCCATCGGATTCGGAGCCGAGGTCTCAACCAAGGCGGAGTTTGATACCGGAGAGCTTTTCTCAGAGGTAACACCTCAGGATTTCGTTAAGTTCGGACTTATCCCTGAGTTTGTAGGACGTGTTCCCATCAATGTATCCCTTCACGGACTTTCAGAGGAGGCACTTGTAAGGATACTTAAGGAGCCTAAGAACGCACTTGTTAAGCAGTATCAGAAGCTCTTTGATTTCGATAACGTAAAGCTTTCATTCGAAGATGATGCAATCGAGCTTATCGCAAAGCTTGCTTACGAGCGTAAGACAGGAGCAAGAGGCTTAAGATCCATAATGGAAAAGGCCATGATGGATGTTATGTATGAGATCCCTTCAGACCCTTCCATTAAAGAGGTTACGATCACTAAGGAAGCTGTCTTAGGAACCGGCGAACCGAAGGTTAAACGCAAGTAATGGTTATTAAGAATGTAGCGCTCGAGACCGTATGTGGTATTACGAGCACACTTCCCGATAATACAAAAATAGAATTTGCTTTCGCGGGAAAGTCCAATGTGGGAAAATCCTCCCTTATAAACGGACTTATGAACCGCAAGTCACTGGCGCGTACATCAGCCCAGCCCGGAAAGACGCAGACCATCAATTTCTATAACATAAATGATGAGATGTATTTCGTTGATCTGCCGGGATATGGCTATGCCAAGGCAAACGAAGAGGTTAAAGCCAAGTGGGGAAAGATGATCGAGAATTATCTTCACCGCTCAAAAATGCTTAAATGTGTATTTTTGCTTATTGATATAAGACATGACCCTTCAGCCAATGACAAACTTATGTATAAGTGGATACTTGACCAGGGCTTTGAGCCTGTGATCATAGCAACGAAGCTTGACAAGATAAACCGCTCCCAGAAGGATAAATGCATTAAGGCCATTAAGACAGGCCTTTCGGTTGTTCCAGGAACGACGGTTATCCCCTATTCTGCTTTGACCAAGCAGGGCAGGGATGAGATTTATGAATTTATTGACTCCTTCTTCGAAGAGGAGGAAGAGGGACCTTGTCAATAAAGATATAATTTTATAACAGGAGGAAAGTTATGAAAAAATTAACAGCATTACTGCTCGCAGCAGCAATGACACTTTCTCTTGTTGCATGTGCATCAAGTGATGCAGCATCAACATCAGATGTATCAAGCGAAGCAGCAACCACAACAGAAGCTTCAACAGAGGCTACAACAGAAAGCACAACAGATGCTTCAACAGACACCCTTTCAAATGTTAAGGCAGGTTTCATTTGTCTTCACGATGAGAACTCAACCTATGACCTTAACTTCATCAACGCAGCTAAGGAAGCCTGCGAGGCTCTTGGTGTTGAGTACATCATCAAGACTAACATCCCTGAGGGTCAGGAGTGTTACGATGCAGCATGTGAATTAGCTGATGAAGGCTGTAACTTCATCTTCGCAGACAGCTTCGGTCATGAGGATTATGTTATTGAGGCAGCTAAGGAATATCCTGAGATTGAGTTTGCTCATGCAACAGGAACAAAGGCTCATACAGAGGGTCTTTCAAACTTCCACAATGCATTCGCTTCAATTTACGAAGGCCGTTACCTTGCAGGTATTGTTGCAGGTATGAAGCTTAACGAGATGATCGACAACGGTGACATCACAGCTGATGAGGCAAAGATCGGTTACGTTGGTGCATTCACCTACGCTGAGGTTATTTCAGGTTATACATCATTCTTCTTAGGCGCTCGTTCAGTTTGCCCTTCAGCTACTATGGAAGTTACCTTCACAGGTTCATGGTATGATGAGACAGCTGAGAGAGAGGGAGCTAACAAGCTTATAAGCGACGGCTGCGTACTTATTTCACAGCATGCCGATTCAATGGGCGCTCCTTCAGCATGTGAGACAGCAGGCGTTCCCGATGTTTCATACAACGGTTCAACAGCTTCAGCTTGTCCTGAGACCTTCCTTGTATCTTCAAAGATCAACTGGGCTCCTTACTTCACATTATGCTTAAATGCAGTTGCTAACGGAACAGAGATCCCTGTAGATTACACAGGTACCATTGCTACAGATTCAGTACAGTTAACAGAGCTTGGTGCTAACGTAGCAGAGGGAACACAGGAAGCTATCGATGCTGCAAAGGATGAGTTCATTGCTGGTACATTACATGTATTTGATACAGCAACCTTCACAGTAGACGGTGCAGAGGTTACTTCTTACATGGCTGACGTTGATACAGATGCAGCTTACGAAGGAGACCATGAGGCAATCGTTGACGGTTACTTCAATGAGTCAGGTGACGGATTTAGATCTGCTCCTTACTTCGATCTTCAGATTGATGGAATTTCTTTACTTGATACAGCATTCTAATCTTTAAATCAGAAGATTTATAAGTTATAATTATTGGCGGTGGTTTTTCCACCGCCATTTTTTTTATTAAGTGATAGTTGGTTATAGGTTTTAGAGGGAGGCCCTGCTTGGACAATTCTAATATCGCAGTTTCAATGCGCAATATCACCAAAACCTTCGGTTCGGTAAAAGCTAATTCCCATGTTGATCTATCTGTTTATAAGGGCGAGATCCTTTCCCTCCTTGGAGAGAACGGCTCAGGAAAGACAACTCTTATGAACATGCTTTCGGGAATCTATCATCCTGACGAAGGCGATATCTTTATAAACGGAGAAAAGGTAAACATCACATCCCCTAAGGATGCCTTTAACTTAGGAATAGGAATGGTGCACCAGCACTTTAAACTGGTGGATGTTCTTGATGCCACGGAGAATATAATCCTGGGCGAAAAAGGAAAATTAAACCTTAAGAAGGCAAAGGAAAAAATAAACGAGATCTGCTCAAGGTACGGCTTTGATCTTGATACGGATAAAAAGATATACAACATGAGTGTATCAGAGAAGCAGACCGTTGAGATAGTTAAGGTTCTCTACAGAGGTGCTTCCATACTTATCCTTGATGAGCCCACCGCAGTTCTGACACCCCAGGAGACTGAGAAGCTCTTTAATGTTATGAGGAATATGAAGAAGGACGGAAAGTCCATCATCATCATTACCCATAAATTAAACGAGGTTAAGGAGATCTCAGACAGGGTTGCCATTTTGCGTTCCGGAGAATATATAGGAGATCTTAAGACCAGCGAGTCAACTCCCCAGCAGATGACCGATATGATGGTGGGAAGGGCAGTTGTTCTTAATATCGAAAGACCTGAGGTTAAAAATCCCAAATTAAGGATCAAGGTTAATGGACTTAATATAAAGGACGCTGACGGAATAGATAAGATCAAAAACGTAAGCTTTGATATGTTCGGAGGAGAGATATTAGGCGTTGCCGGAATATCAGGCTGCGGACAGAAGGAGCTTCTTGAGTCAATAGCAGGTCTTCAGCCAATTGAGTCAGGCTCTGTTAAATATTTCGATGATGAGGGAAATGAAAAAGAACTTATCGGAATGAATCCCAGGGATATTCAGGAACTGGGAGTTGCCCTAAGCTTTGTTCCAGAGGACAGACTCGGAATGGGACTTGTTGGAAGCATGGATATTTCAGATAACATGATGCTTCGTTCCTTCAGAGAGGGCAGAGGAGTCTTCACAGACAGAAAGACGCCTCTTAATACAGCTGAGAATATTGTTGAGAAGCTTGATGTTAAGACGCCCAACCTGGAAACTCCAGTTAGCCGCTTAAGTGGTGGTAATGTACAGAAGGTACTTGTAGGACGTGAGATCTCCAATGAGCCTAAGGTGCTTATGACAGCCTATGCTGTGCGTGGACTTGATATCAATTCCTCATATGCAATATATGACCTTATAAATGAACAGAAAAAGAATGGAGTTGCGGTTCTTTTCGTTGGAGAGGATCTTGATGTTCTTTTACAGATATCAGATAGAATTCTTGTTTTGTGCGACGGCTGCGTAAGCGGAATATTAGACGGACGCACGGCTGATAAAAATACGGTTGGTCTCATGATGACGAGCCTTGAGGGAGGAAAGAACGATGCCAACTAAGAAAAAGGATGCCCTTATTCATATTTCAAAAAGAAGTGCCGTATCTTTCAAGAAGAGACTTTTAATAAGAGCGATAGCCGTGGTTCTTGCCATAATCCTCTGCGGTATACTAACAATGGCACTTACCGGAATAAATCCGATAAGCGTATATGCTGAGATGATAGACGGTGCCTTCGGAAGCACACGTAAAACCTGGGTTACCTTCCAGGATGTAGCGATACTGCTTCTTATTGCCCTTGCGCTTACTCCTGCCTTCAGAATGAAATTCTGGAACATCGGAGGTGAGGGTCAGGTACTTGTAGGTGGCTTAGGCTCTGCAATCGTAATGATAAAGTTGGGAGATAAGCTTCCAAACGCCCTTGTAATGATCCTTATGGTAATAGCCGCAATCCTCTTTGGCGCAATCTGGGCACTTATTCCTGCAATTTGCAAGGCTTTATGGAATACCAATGAGACCCTTTCAACACTTATGCTTAACTATATAGGTACACAGCTTGTTTCTTATTTTGTTGTAGCCTGGGCTGTTCCCAAGGGCTCCGGCAAGATCGGAATAATCAATCAGGATTCACATGCAGGTTGGTTACCTAACCTCTTCGGATCCAAATATATGCTTTGTATAACGGTAGCACTTCTTACAGCTGTATTTTTATTCTACTATATCAATTACTCAAAGCACGGCTATGAGCTGAGGGTTGTTGGAGAGAGCGTAAGGACAGCTAATTACGTAGGTATCAACGTTAAGACGGTAATCATAAGGACAATGGCACTTTCAGGCGCCCTCTGCGGTATCGTGGGATGTTTACTTGTTGGTTCCGTTAACCATACGATCACAACAACGATAGCAGGGGGACAGGGCTTTACTGCCGTAATGGTTGCCTGGATGGCTAAGTTCAATCCCTTCGCAATGATAGGAACCAGCTTCATAATCGCCTTCATGGAGAACGGATCAGGTGATATAGCAACCAACTGCGGACTTAATCAGTCCTATTCGGATGTACTTACCGGAATAATATTGTTCTTCATCATAGGATGCGAATTCTTTATCAATTATGAGATACATTTCAGAAAGAAAGATAAAGGGGAGGTAGAATAATGACAGGTTTATTAGGCTTTATTCCCAGAGCAGTTGACTTCGGTATTCCGCTTCTTTTCGGATGCTCAGGCGAGATACTTACAGAGAAGTCGGGAAACCTTAACTTAGGAATTCCCGGTGTCATGTATGTTGGTGCGATAAGCGGAGTTATAGGCTCCTTCGTATATGAAAATTCAGTGGGAGAAGGGGACTTAAATCCTTTCCTTGCGATTATAATCCCGATGCTCTGCTGCATGTTCGGATCCCTTATAATGGGACTTATCTACAGCTTTTTGACGGTTACCTTAAGAGCTAATCAGAACGTTACGGGACTTGCAATGACCACCTTCGGCGTGGGCTTTGGTAACTTCTTCGGAGGCTCACTTATTAAGCTTGTTGCTTCTGATATGCCCTATGTACAGCTTACAAAGACAAGTGCATTTTTCAGAACTTCACTTCCCTTTGCAGATAATTTAGGATGGTTCGGAGAGTTATTCCTTTCCTATGGCTTCCTTGTTTATGTTGCAATAATCATGGCTCTTGTTATGGCCTATGTATTTAAGCATACGAGAGTGGGTCTTCACTTAAGAGCAGTGGGAGAGAATCCCGCAACTGCTGATGCAGCCGGTATTTCGGTTACTAAGTACAAATATATGGCTACTTGCATAGGCTGTGTTATAGCAGGCTTCGGAGGACTTTATTATGTAATGGATTCCGCTAACGGAATCTGGTCAAATGATGCCTTCGGTGACAGAGGCTGGCTTGCAGTTGCACTTGTTATATTCACTATCTGGAAATCAGATATCGCAATACTTGCTTCCATCCTTTTCGGTGCATTATATCTTCTTAATCCTACACCGACCATGGATAACCAGCAGTCACTTGAGATTTACAAGATGATCCCTTATATAGTTACACTGGTAGTACTTATAATCACCAGCATGAGGAACAAGCGAGAGAACCAGCCGCCACAGTCACTGGGACTTAATTATTTCAGAGAAGAAAGATAGTTTAAGGAGAGGGCAATGGAACTTTTAGAGGAAAGAATCCGCAAGGATGGTATTGTTAAGGCAGGAAATGTACTTAAGGTTGACAGCTTCATCAATCACCAGATCGATGTAAAGCTTGTTAATGAGATGGGCAAGGAATTCAAGAGGATCTTTGAAGGAGTTAACATCAATAAGATCCTTACTATTGAGGCTTCAGGTATCGGAATAGCAACCATAGTCGCACAGTATTTTGATGCTCCGGTTGTTTTCGCGAAGAAGACGCAGTCCATCAACCTTGACGGTTCCATGTATACCACAAAGATAGAATCCTTCACACATAAGAGAGTCTATGACGTTATAGTGTCAAAGAAGTTTTTAAATCCTGAGGATCATATCCTTATAATCGATGACTTCCTGGCTAACGGCTGTGCGGTTAACGGTCTCATTGACATAATAGAAAGTTCAGGTGCAACTTTAGAGGGAGTAGGCATTATAATCGAGAAGGGATTCCAGGATGGCGGAAAGCTTTTGCGTGAGCGTGGAATAAGAGTTGAATCCCTTGCAATCGTTGAATCCATGAATGATGAGACAGGTGAGATTACCTTCAGACATTCTTGATAAATATATCTTCAGGGTGTATAATTTTTTTGCCGGTTTTTCCGGATCTTTATTATGAAAGAAAGGAGAGCAGTTCATGGGAATCGGAGCTCTTGGTGGTTTAGGGTTTTCACCATATATTTACAATACGAATACAGTAAGTGCAGCAAGCCTTAACCGAGTCAAGCCTATCAGTGATGATGTAACTCAAGCTTCTACGGACTACTCTTCATTAACAGACGACACTCTTAACATCAATCCTCTTAAGAGAGGTGAGAGTGCCAATTTCGTCGACATCTTAGAGAGCCAGATGGCTATGAGCAGACAGAACGCTGCCCGGGTCATGGTGCCTTCGGAGAATCAGATATTTGAATGAGAATGAGCAGTCTTTAGATAGACTGCTCTATTTGCGTTAAATGGCCCAGTATATTTAGGTGCCTTACTGTGAATATTATTTTTAAGGAGCATATATGAGCAAAGAACTTAGCAAAACCTATGATCCCAAGGACATTGAGGATCGTCTTTACGACAAATGGCTTACAAAGAAATACTTCCATGCAGAGGTAGATGAGTCGAAGAAACCCTTCACCATCGTTATTCCGCCTCCGAATATCACAGGACAGCTCCATATGGGACATGCCCTTGATAATACAATGCAGGATATCCTTATAAGATATAAGAGAATGCAGGGCTATAACGCACTCTGGCAGCCCGGAACTGATCATGCTTCCATCGCTACAGAGGTTAAGATCATCGAGACCTTAAAGAAGCAGGGCATAAATAAAGAGGATTTAGGCCGTGACGGCTTCCTTGAAAGAGCCTGGGAGTGGAAGAAGGAGTACGGCGGCAGGATCATTTCGCAGCTTAAGAAATTAGGCTCATCCTGTGACTGGGACAGAGAGCGCTTCACAATGGACGAGGGCTGCAACAAGGCTGTTACCGAAGTCTTCGTTAAGATGCATGAAAAAGGCTGGATATACAAGGGCTCAAGGATCATCAACTGGTGCCCTGTATGTAACACCTCTATTTCTGATGCAGAGGTTTTATATGAGGAGCAGGCAGGCCATTTCTGGCATATCAAGTATCCCCTTATCGAGGATGACGGAAGTGTAAGCACCACTAAATTTATCGAGTTTGCAACAACACGTCCTGAGACAATGCTTGGCGATACTGCAGTTGCAGTTAATCCCGAGGATGAAAGATATAAGGATATGGTTGGAAAGAAGCTTCTTCTTCCCATCGTTGGCAGAGAGCTTCCTGTTATCGCCGATTCCTATGTTGATATGGAATTCGGTACAGGTGTTGTTAAGATCACTCCTGCACATGACCCCAACGACTTCGAGGTTGGAAAGAGACACAATCTTCCCGAGATCAACGTTCTTAATGATGATGCCACCATTAATGCTAACGGCGGCAAGTTCGAGGGAATGGACAGATATGAGGCAAGAGAGGCTATCGTTAAGGAACTTGACAAGATGGGTCTCCTTGTAAGGATAGAGGATTATTCCCACAACGTAGGTACTCACGACAGATGTAAGACCACCATCGAGCCCATGATCAAGCAGCAGTGGTTCGTTAAGATGGACGAGCTTATAAAGCCTGCAGTAGAGGCTGTTAAGAACGGCGACATCGAACTCATTCCCAAGAGAATGGAGAAGACCTACTTTAACTGGACTGACAATATCCGTGACTGGTGTATCTCACGTCAGCTCTGGTGGGGCCACAGGATTCCGGCATATTACTGTCAGGATTGCGGAGAGACTGTTGTAGCTAAGGAAATGCCCTGTAAGTGTCCTAAGTGTGGTGGAAGCAGATTTGAGCAGGATCCCGATACGCTTGATACCTGGTTTTCATCAGCACTTTGGCCTTTCTCTACATTGGGATGGCCTGAAAAGACTAAAGATCTTGAATATTTTTATCCTACAGATGTACTTGTAACAGGATATGATATCATATTCTTCTGGGTTATCAGAATGATATTCTCAGGCTTCGAGCAGATGGGAGAAAAGCCCTTTAAGACAGTACTTTTCCACGGACTTGTTCGTGACGATCAGGGCCGCAAGATGTCCAAGTCTTTAGGAAACGGTATCGATCCTCTTGAGATAATAGATAAGTACGGCGCAGATGCTTTAAGACTTACCCTTATAACAGGTAACGCACCCGGAAATGATATGCGTTTCTATATGAGCAGGGTTGAAGCAAGCAGAAACTTCGCCAATAAGGTCTGGAACGCATCCCGCTTCCTTATGATGAACCTTAATAATGATGAGGAGATGGCAAGGGAAGTTTCTTCAATGAAGATGGAGAATGCCAAGCTTGAGCCTGTTGATAAGTGGATCCTTTCAAAGTTAAATACCCTGGTTAAAGAGGTTACCGAGAACATGGATGCCTTCGAACTTGGTATTGCGGTTCAGAAGGTATATGACTTTATCTGGGATGAGTTCTGTGACTGGTATATTGAGATGGTTAAGCCCAGGCTCTATGCTTCAGATGATGCAGAGTCAAAGAAGGCAGCACTCTTTACGGCTAAGACAGTTTTGATTGATGCCCTTAAGCTCCTTCATCCTTATATGCCCTTTATCACAGAGGAGATCTTCTGTACGATACAGAGCGATGAGGAGTCAATAATGATCTCCAAGTGGCCTGAGTACTCTAAAGAAAGAGAATTTGCAAAGGAAGAAAAGGATATAGAGATAATAAAGGAGGCAGTTCGTGGAATACGTAATGTACGTACCGAGATGAATGTTGCTCCTTCCAAGAAGGCCCATGTATTTGTGGTTTCCGAGGATAAAGATATAGTTAATGCATTTACGGAAGGTAAGCTCTTCTTCGGATCCTTAGCATATGCCTCAGAGGTAAGCATTCAGGCTGATAAGACAGGCATTGCAGATGATGCGGTTTCCGTAGTTATCGCTAATGCAAATCTTTATATTCCTTTTGCGGAACTGGTTGACATAAAACAGGAGATCGAACGTCTTAAGAAGGAAGAGACGAGGCTTACCGGAGAACTTAACAGGGTTAACGGAATGCTCAATAATGAGAAGTTCGTATCCAAGGCTCCCGAGAGCAAGATAAACGAAGAAAAAGAAAAGCTTGTAAAATATACACAGATGATGGAGCAGGTTCGCGAAAGACTTTCGCAATTAGGCAATCTGTGATAAACTTTCATACGTATTTATGTGATTTAAGGAGGTAACAAATGGCTGTTTTTGAAGGTGCCGGTGTTGCTATTACAACACCCTTTAAGAAGGATGGTTCCATTGATTATGATGCATTCAGGGACCAGATAGAATATCAGATCGCTCACAAGACTGATGCGATCGTTGTATGCGGTACTACAGGTGAGGCTTCAACCCTTTCCCATGAAGAGCATATCGAAATGATAAGATACTGCTGCAAGGTTGTTAACAAGCGTATCCCCGTAGTTGCAGGAACAGGTTCTAACTGTACTGAAACAGCGATATATCTTTCCCAGGAGGCTGAGAAGGCCGGAGCTGACGGAATCTTAGTTGTTTCTCCTTACTATAATAAGGCAACACAGAAGGGACTTATAGCTCACTTTACCGCAGTTGCCAATTCGGTTAAGATCCCTATGATCCTTTACAATATCCAGGGTCGTACCGGAGTTAATATCGCACCTGACACAATCGCATATCTTTTTAAGAATGTTGAAAACATAGTAGGTGTTAAGGAAGCCTCAGGCAATATCTCACAGATCGCCAAGGTTATGCAGCTTACAGACGGAAAGATAGACCTCTATTCCGGAAATGACGATCAGATAGTTCCCATCATGTCACTTGGCGGAAAAGGAGTTATCTCAGTTATGTCTGTTGTTGCACCTGAAGAGACCCACGAGATCACAGCACTCTTTAAGGACGGCAAGGTAAAGGAAGCCTGCGCACTTCAACTTAAGTCACTTCCTTTAATTGATGCACTTTTCTCAGAGGTTAACCCTATTCCCGTTAAGAAGGCTATTGAGCTTCAGGGAAGGGATACAGGAGTTCTTCGTCTCCCTCTTACTGAGATGGAGCCAGAGCACACTGAGAAGTTAGCTAAGGCAATGAAGGAGTTTGGAGTTTTATAATGATAAAGGTATTGATGCATGGCTGCAATGGCCGTATGGGACAGATGATAACAGGTATCGTTAAGGATACCGAAGGCATGGAGATCGTTGCGGGAGTTGATCTTTTCGATGAAGGAAAGAATGAATATCCTGTATTTAAGTCTATTGACGAGTGCGATGTTAAGGCAGATGTGGTAATAGACTTCTGCAATGCAAAGGCTGTGGACGGACTTCTTGATTACTGTGTTAATAAGAAGGTTCCCTGTGTGCTTTGTACAACGGGACTTTCTGAGGAGCAGCTTAATAAGGTTAAGGAAGCATCAGCTAAGGTTGCGATCCTTAAGTCAGCCAATATGTCCCTTGGTATCAATATGTTATTTAAGCTTTTAAAGCAGGCAACCGAGATCTTGGCACCTGCAGGCTTTGATGTTGAGATAGTTGAAAAGCATCATAACCAGAAGCTTGATGCACCCTCGGGAACGGCACTTGCATTAGGCGATGCCGTTAACAGTGCACTTGATAATGAATATGAGTATGTATTTGATAGAAGCACCAGGCGTGAGAAGAGACCTAAGAAAGAGATCGGATATTCTGCAGTTCGCGGCGGCACCATAGTCGGTGAGCATGATGTTATATTTGCAGGTCAGGACGAGGTCATTACCTTCTCACATACTGCATATTCAAGAGCTGTATTTGCAAAAGGAGCTGTTTCCGCAGCAGCATATCTTTATGACAAGGAGCCCGGCATGTATGATATGTCGGATGTTATCGGCTGATGATCGAATTAGAACAGAATGAATTAAGATACCTGAAGAGCCTGTCAAAGCAGTATCCCACGGTGGCTTCGGCCTCCACGGAGATAATCAATTTGCAGGCTATTCTTAACTTACCTAAGGGAACAGAGCATTTCCTTACCGATATCCACGGAGAGTATGAGCAGTTCATACACGTGCTTAAGAACGGTTCCGGGGCAGTAAGGAGAGCAGTTGATGAGGAACTTTCCAATTCAACCTCTGACAAGGACAGACGCTCTCTTGCGACCCTTATATATTATCCTGAGGAGAAGCTTGACATAGTTGAGGCCGAGGAGGATAACATCGAGGATTATTATAAGATAACCCTCCACCGTCTCGTGCAGATAACCAAGCACGTAGCCTCCAAGTACACAAGGTCAAAGGTTCGTAAGGCTCTTCCCAAGGAATTTGCCTATGTAATAGAGGAACTTATAACAGAGCGCTCTGATATCTCGGATAAAGAGATGTACTATAACGAGATCATCCATACCATCATAAGGATAGGCTCTGCGAGGGACTTTATCGTTGCGATATGTAACCTTATACAGAGGCTTGTTGTGGATCATCTTCATATTGTAGGTGATATTTATGACAGAGGTCCCGGCCCCCACGTTATAATGGATGCCCTTGTTAATTATCATTCGGTTGATATCCAGTGGGGCAATCATGATATTGTCTGGATGGGCGCAGCCTGCGGACATCTTGCATGTATAGCAACTGTCATCCGTATCGCTTCAAGGTACGGAAGCCTTTCAACATTGGAGGAGGGCTACGGCATTAACCTTATCCCTCTTGCAACCTTTGCTATGGATACCTATGCGGATACCGATTGTTCGGCCTTCAGCATTAAATACAATACGGATTACGATACCAAGGACTTAAGCCTTGATATGAAGATACATAAAGCTATAGCCGTTCTTCAGTTTAAACTGGAGGGACAGGTTATAAAGATGCATCCTGAGTTTCATATGGACTCACGCCTTCTCCTTGACAAGATCGACTATGAGAAGAAGACGGTAATGATAGACGGTGTTGAATATCCTATGAAGGATACTGATTTTCCCACCATAGATCCAAAGGATCCCTACTGGCTCACAGAGGATGAACTTAATATGATGATGAGGATAAGGCAGGCCTTCCTTAAGTGCGAGAAATTACAGAAGCATGTAAGGTTCCTTTATACTAACGGAAGCCTCTATAAGGTTCATAATTCAAACCTTCTCTATCACGGCTGTGTTCCTCTTGATGAAAACGGGGAATTTAAGTCAGTACAGGTTGAAGGAAAAACCTACAAGGGCAAGGAATTATATGATGTCTTAGATAATTATGCACGTAAGGCATATTATGAGAAGAACGACACCAAGGGTATGCGTAAGGCTCAGGATTACCTGTGGTATCTCTGGGCAGGTCCTAACTCTCCGGTATTCGGAAAGGACAAGATGACCACCTTCGAAAGATATTTCGTGGATGATCCCGCAACTCATAAAGAAAAGAAGAATGCCTATTACTCAATGCTGAATAACGAGGAGATAATCAATAAGATCTTCGATGAATTCGGCCTTGATAAGAACAGATCCCATATAGTAAACGGTCATGTTCCCGTTGAGCAGAAGAAGGGTGAAAGCCCCATTAAGTGCGGAGGAAAGCTGCTTATCATAGACGGTGGCTTTTCAAAGGCTTACCAGGGAAAGACAGGAATAGCAGGTTATACCTTAGTTGCCAATTCCCATGGAATGAGACTTGTTCAGCACGAGCCCTTTGAATCCACCGAGGCTGCCATCCAGAAGGAATCCGATATCATCAATGATACGACCCAGATAGAGGTTGCGCCTCAAAGAATCAGGGTTGCCGACACCGATGTGGGAGCCGAGATTAAAGAAAGCATAAAGCAGCTCGAGGGACTGCTTGCAGCCTATAGAGACGGTGTGCTTGTGGAGAAGCTTTAATGAGATTTCGTCCCTGTATTGATATTCATAACGGAGAGGTTAAACAGATAGTTGGAGGTTCCCTTAAGGATGAGGGAGACTCAGCCAAGGAGAATTTCGTATCTTTAGTGGATTCTGCCTACTACGCATCTCTTTATAAAGATATGGGCTTAAGCGGAGGACACGTGATAATCCTTAATAATAAGGACTCTGAGTTCTATGAGGCTTCAGTTGCTATGGCCCTTAAGGCGCTTAGAGAGGCTCCTGGAACACTGATGATAGGAGGAGGAATTAATCCTTTAAATGCTTTAAGTTACCTTGATGCAGGCGCAAGCCACGTGATAGTGACATCCTACGTTTTTAAGGACGGAAGAGTTTGTAAAGATGCTCTTAAAGAAATGACGGATAAAGTGTCAAAGGATCGCTTAGTGCTTGATCTAAGCGTAAGGGAGCGCGACGGAAAGTATTTCATTGTCACAAACCGCTGGCAGTGCTTTACGGATGAGGAATTAACCCCGAAGCTTTTAAATGAGCTATCCCAAAGCTGCGACGAGTTCTTGGTCCATGCTTCAGACGTTGAGGGCAAGCAGAACGGCGTTTGCGAGGATGTCATAAAGATATTAAGTAAAAGTCCAATCCCCGTAACCTATGCAGGCGGGATACATTCTCTTTCTGATATAAGGCTAATAAGGGAGCTTGGAGAGGGAAGAGTTGATTTCACTGTGGGAAGCGCACTTAAGATATTCGGCGGAAGCCTTGAACTTAAAGATGTGATAGAAGCTTAAATTAAATAAACATACACAAAGAAAAAACCCTGTCGGTAATACCGGCAGGGTTTTTAATTTGTAAACCAGTTCTAAAGCGTAATATATAAAATATTAAAGCTTAGTTACATTAACAGCCTGAGGACCCTTCTCGCCATCAACTACTTCGAACTCAACGGCTGCGCCTTCTTCAAGAGACTTAAAGCCTTCCATGTTGAGACCTGAGTAGTGTACGAATACATCCTTGCCTGACTCGTCAGAGATGAATCCGTAGCCCTTCTGATTGTTAAACCACTTTACTGTTCCTTTGTTCATTGTATAGAACCTCCAAATAAAATAACTCGTTGCACCATTGCAACAAATTCAGAATATCATATGGTTTTTTAAAAGTAAATAGAGACTTCGTCATATTGCACAAAAAATGGAAACTATTTTTGGCAATATAGTTTCTTGCGTATAGTACCTCAGTACTGATATTATAGACATATGGAAACCAAAAACACAAAAATAGTTTCCTAAAACAAAAGGCAAAGGCCTGGTAAAGATACACAGAAAGAAAAACAATGGATGATCTAAGAGTAAGGATACTTGAAGGAACGATCCCTATATTTAACGAAAAGGGAATGAAGTTCACCATGGACGACATCGCAAAATCCTTAGGTATCTCCAAGAAAACAATATATACGGTATTTAATGATAAGGAAGAGCTGTTCCTTGCAATGGTCGACTATCTTTTTGATGAGATAAAGTTATCAGAGAAGGCGGTGGTCGCAGACCCGAGGCTATCTACCGAAGAAAAGATAAGAAAGATCTTAGGGGTTATGCCTGAGGGCTATAAAAACATAGATTTCACAAGGCTATATCTTTTAAAGGATAAATACCCGGAAATATATAAGAAGGTCGAGGAAAGGCTTGAAAACGGCTGGGAGACCACCCTGGATATTCTCAACCGGGGAGTAGAGGAGGGAGTTGTAAGACCTGTTAAGCTTCCTATACTTAAGATGATGCTTGAGGCTTCAATAGAGCAGTTCTTTCAGAGGGATGTTCTCAAGGATAACGATATGACCTACAGCGAAGGACTTGATGCTGTGGTTGATATATTAATAGAGGGAATAATTAAAAAGTGATTATTTTGCACCTATAAGGAGGGTAAAAATGGAAAGATCAAAGGTGATATTCGGAAATGAGCTTCCGGAGAAGGTTTACAGAAAGGCCGTAAATTCAAAGAACAAGTACATGAAGAAGTTCGGAGATGATTCGAAGGCCGACTACAAGGTAGTGCTTAAAAAGAACGAGCACATCGGTGATGAACTTAATGTAGTTGATATACTTCTTCCAGAAGGTGCAAAGGAAAATGTAGGTGAGTTCGATCATGAAAAAGGCATCATAGTCGGAAACATCAGAATGGGCTTTGGTCACTACAGGATTTCAATGGCTATAGCTTCCGCTGCAAAGGCATTAGGCTATACACCATACTGGATGGATCTTAATTCCTATAAGCAGACCACCTGCACAAAGGTTATCTCAGCACAGAATGATCTTTATTCTTTAGGTTCAAGACTTTCATCTAAGAGTAAGCTTTTTAACAAGCTTGTCTGGGAGCCTACAAACTACGAGGGCTTCAGAAAGTTAAGCTATAACGCATCTGATCAGAAGAACGCAGAACTTATGGCTCCCGTTTATCAGAATGTTCCCAAGGATATTCCCGTGGTTGCAACCCATGTATGGCCTGCACAGGCAGCACTTCATGCAGGCATGAAGAACGTTGTTAATGCAATCCCCGATAACTGGCCCATGGCACTTCACTTCGCCGAGGGTGCACTTCATACAATTCAGACACACAATGCTTACTTAGGCTACAGAATAGCAAACGGAATGATGGGCAAGCAGGTTCTTAAGGAAATGCCTGCCGACTCCCTTAAGTATGTTGGTCACTACATCGATCACGAGCTTGTAAGCAATATCGAATCAGACTGCAAGGCAAGGATGGACAGAAAGGACAATAATAAGCCTATGAGATTCCTCCTTACAATAGGCGGCGCAGGAGCACAGAAGGAGATCTTCGCAGCAATCATAAAGGATCTTCTTCCTAAGATAAAGGAAGGAAAGGCTGCCCTTTACGTTAACGTAGGAGATTACATGAACGTTTGGGAGGAGCTTAAGAAAGAGATTCCCGCCCTTAACGATCCTAAGATAGCAGCAACACACTTTAATAAGTGGGATGAGACAAAGAAATTCGCTGAGGATGCACTTACAGGTGATGTTACCGGAATCCACGCCTTCTGCCATGAGAATATCTTTGAGGCAGTATACTGCACGAACCTCCTTATGAGAAGCGCAGACGTTCTCGTAACCAAGCCCTCTGAACTTGCGTTCTATCCGGTTCCCAAGCTCTTCATTAAGAGAGTAGGAAAGCACGAGATGTGGGGAGCAATCCACTCAGCCGAGATCGGAGACGGAACACTTGAGTGCGAGGATATTCCTCACACACTTCAGATGATCAATCTTTTCCTTAATGATGATAACTTCCTTAAGGATATGTGCAAAAATATAATGAAGAACAAAGAGATGGGTATTTATGACGGAGCCTATGAGGTAGTCAAAGAGGCTATGGCTCTTAAAGCAAAATAGGGAGGAAAAATTAAATGGAACTTAAGAAAACTCAAAAAGCGGCCTTCGGCTTCGGTGCCTTCGGCAAGGATGTAGTCTATATGCTTATATCAGGGTATCTGCTTTATTACTATAATGCAGTACTTGGAATGAGCTCAGCCTTCATAGGAACTGTCCTTATGGCAGCCCGTGTATTTGATGCCTTTAATGATCCCATCATGGGTATCGTGGTTGCAAAGACAAGGACCAGATGGGGACGCTTCAGACCCTGGATCTTCGTTGGTACAGTACTTAATGCTGTTACAATATATGCTTTATATGCAACGCCCCAGTCTATATCTGATGGCGGTGCAAAGGTATGGCTCACTGTTTTCTATTTCGCATGGGGCATTACCTATACACTTATGGATATTCCCTTCTGGTCAGTTATCCCTGCTGTTACCGAGCCCGGTTCTGACAGAGAGCAGTTAACAAGCCTTGCCCGTACCTGTGCAGGTATAGGAGATGCTATTCCCACAGTGCTTACAATGGTTATCGTTCCCGCTCTTTCAATGAGCTCAGTTATAGCAGATTACAGAATAGGCTTTAAGTGGTGGGCACTTATTATCGCAGTTGTATTCGTTATCTCAGAGACAGTATGTGTGCTCTCAATCAAGGAGAAGCCCATCGAGGCAGATCTTCCCACAACCAAGATCGGGGATATGTTTAAGTCTCTCTTTAGGAACGACCAGGCAATGACAGTTGTTGTTTCGATAATCCTTGTTTATACAGCACTTAACATCTGCTCTAACTTAGTACTTTACTTCTTCCAGTTTGATATAGGAAATGAGGGAGCATACTCTATCTTTGCAGGAGTAGCATTCGCAGCACAGGTTCTCATCATGATGGTAATTCCTGCATTAAGGAATAAGTTTACAAAGAACCAGCTTTTCTTATTCGGATTCATAGTTCAGATAGCAGGCTTCCTTGTAATCCTTCTTATGACCTACACACCTGTCTGCACGCCTTCTCTCTGGTGGGTATTCTGTATCCCCGGAATGGCTGTTTATGCAGGCTACGGAATATTAAACGTTATAATGACCATCTTCCTTTCAGACTCTGTTGACTACGGTCAGGTTAAGAACGGAACAAGAGATGAGTCAGTTATCTTCTCAATGCAGACCTTCACTGTTAAGCTTGCATCAGGTCTTGCAGTATTCATCGCAGGCTATGTGCTTAAGTGGATCAACTTGGACACAGAAGCAGCAACACAGACCGCTTCAACCTTACATGGCTTAAGAATGTGGATGACGATCCCTTCAGTAGTGCTTCTTATAGCCGGTATCTTTGTATATAAGAAATTCTACAAGCTTGATGATAAGAAGATGGCCGAGGTAATGGATAAGCTTCACGCACAGGAAAATTAATATGATAAATATATTCGACAACTGCTACGTTCTTGAAACAAAGAACACAACCTACGCAATGAGGGTGCTTAAGAGCGGACATATTGAGCATCTCTATTACGGACCTCACATAACCATTAGGGAAGAGAAGGATGCGGAGGCACTTATAGGAAAGTGTGTCTTTAATCCGGGAAACACCCTGATATATGATGATGAGAATCCCATATCCCTGGAGAACATGTGCCTTGAGATATCATCAAACGGTAAGGGAGATCTTCGTGAGCCCTTCGTTGAGATAATACATTCCGATGGCTCAAGAACCTCTGACTTTTTATTTGAGAGCGTAAAGATACTTGATGAAAAGCCCGTATACGAGACCCTTCCCACAGCCTATGATGATGGGAGCAAAACGACAGCTCCACTGCAGACGCTTGAGATTGTTTTAAGGGATAAAAATTATAATATAAGACTCATTACCTATTTCACGGTATTTTATGACACTGATGTCATAACCAGACAGAATATCCTTATAAATGACTCAGATGAAAATATAAGGGTAAGCCGTCTTATGAGCATGCAGCTTGATCTTGACAGGGATGACTTTGTATTTACAACCTTTAACGGAGCTTGGGCCCGTGAGATGGGAAGAAATGATATAAAGGTAAGAAGCGGAAAGCACATTAATTCCTCGATGACAGGCACAAGCTCAAACAGAGCAAATCCCTTCGTTATGATATCCCGTGACAGTACCAATGAAAGCAAGGGCGGATGCTATGGCTTTAACCTTGTTTACAGCGGAAACCATTACGAGTGCATGGAGGTAAACAGCTTCAGGCAGTCACGCCTTGTTTGTGGAATAAACCCGGAAACCTTTGAGTACATCCTTGGAAAGGGAGAAAAACTTGAAGCCCCCGAGGCTGTTATGACATTTTCTATTGGCGGCTATGGCGGAATGAGCCTTAATATGCATGAATTCGTAAGGGAGCATATTGTAAGGGGAACCCATAAATATAAAGACAGACCCATACTTTTAAACAGCTGGGAGGCCTGCTACTTTAACATAAACGAGCGTAAGCTTTTAAACCTTGCAAAGAAGGGCGCTGAGGTAGGAATAGAGCTTTTCGTAATGGATGACGGATGGTTCGGAGATAGAAGCGATGATACCAAGGCGTTAGGAGACTGGGATCCTGATCTAAATAAGCTTCCCGGAGGCTTAAAGGGAATAGCAAATAAGGTAAATGCGCTGGGCCTTCAGTTTGGCATCTGGGTTGAGCCTGAAATGGTTAATGAAAACTCTAACCTTTATAAGAAGCACCCTGAATGGACCATGTCAATTCCCGGTAAGGGCCACAGTAAGGGGCGTAACCAGATGCTCCTGGACCTTACCAATGAGCATGTGCAGAACTTCATCATAAATAAGATGACAGAGGTATTTTCATCTGCGAATATCGCCTATGTTAAATGGGATATGAACAGGATCGCAAGTGACTTCTTCTCTCAGTCCATGGGAGCCATGGGCCAGGGCGAGATGCCCCACAGATATGTGCTGGGCCTCTACAGGGTAATGAAGGAGCTTACAGAGCGCTTCCCCGATATCTTATTTGAGGGCTGCGCTTCAGGTGGAAACAGATTCGATCTTGGAATATTATGTTATTTCCCTCAGATCTGGGCCTCTGATAATACGGATGCCATATCCCGTGGAACTATCCAGACAGGCTACAGCTACGGCTATCCCATGTCGGTAATAGGCGCTCATGTTTCAGGAAGTCCCAACCATCAGACCCTTAGGAGAACTCCCCTTGAAACAAGGTTTAATGTGGCTTCCTTCGGAATCCTTGGCTATGAATGCAATCTCTGCGATGCAACAGCCGACGAGCTTTCGGCCATAAAGGAGCAGATAGCTTTATATAAGAAATTAAGACCCATGATGCAGTGGGGCTCCTTCTATCGCGGCAGATGCTTTAACTCAGAGACAGAGCCTGAATTACTTGAATGGACTGTTGTTTCAAAGGATAAGAAGAATGCGGTTTCACTTCTGCTTCAGAGGATGGTCACACCTAACATGCCCATGAGAAAGATTTTCATAAGAGGTCTTCTTCCGGATGTAAGGTATACATTGACTAATCGCGAATTAAAATATAGTATTAAAGAGTTTGGAGACCTTGTAAATACGGTCTCTCCGATACATATTAAACAGAATTCCGCTGCGCTTTCTGCCATTGATAAAGTATATAAGATGAATGGCGAGAAGGAGCGCATCACGGGATACGGCGATACCTTTATGAGCTTCGGAGTTAATTTAAAACAGGGCTTTATCGGCACCGGCTACAATGAAGAGGTTGCACACTTCCAGGATTACGGAAGCAGGCTCTACCTTATTGATTCCGAAGAATAACTATATTTTTAAATGAACAATATCTTTACCTACATCAAAAATAACAAAAAACAGATAGCAATAGGGCTCTCATCGGCTCTATTGCTATTTTTGCTTATCATATTGGCCTTAAGAGGATGCTCTGACGGAAAAAGTGTTTCTAACGGGGATAATGCTACCGTAACTTCGGGTGCTTCATCCGGAAATACATCAGAAAGCGCAGACCCTCTTGAACTTATGGCAGCAGGCATAGACGATGTGCTTTCTCCAACCGAGGAAGAGACTAAGTTAAGTGAATATCTTGAAGAGGTTGCTCTTTCACTTGAGTCTCAGGATGATGAAGAAGCAACGGATGGTGAAGAAGCATCAGATGACGAAGATGATGATACCGACGAATATTCAAACCTTGCAATAGCAACGGTTGATAATTACGTGAACGTCCGTACTGAGCCCAATACTACCTCTGAAATAGTGGGAAAGATGTACGATGAGGCTGTGGCCGAGATCCTTGAGGAGACAGAAGGTGAGGACGGCCTTTGGTATAAGGTGGTATCAGGAGATGTTGAAGGCTATATAAAGGCAGAGTATTTCGTTAGGGGTGACGAGGTTGCAAGTCATATTGATGACTATATCATTAAGTATGCCGTCGTTAAGTGCGACCGTCTTAATATCCGAAAGGAGCCCTCAACAGATTCAGAGCGTATTGGCTATGCCCTTTACGGAGAGGCGCTTCAGTACCTTGAGGATGATGGTGAGTGGGTAAAGATATGGTATACCTCTGATAAGGAAGGCTATGTTTCTAAGGAATACGTTAATATAGAAGAATCCTTCATATACGCAAAGACAGTAGAGCAGGAAGAGGAAGCTACAGTAGAGGAAGAGGAAAGGGAAGAAAGACAGGAAGTCACAGAGGAAACAGCACCTGAGGTTACTGAGACAACGGTTGCTGTAGAAGTGACACCTGTGTCATATTCAACCAACTCAGAACTTAGGAGCGCAATAGTTAATTATGCTCTTAACTATGTTGGAAACAGATACGTTCACGGCGGACAGAGCCTTGAGACCGGAACTGACTGCTCAGGCTTTACATGCCTCATCCTTAAGCAGTTCGGTTATTCCGTTGCACGTACGCCACAGGGACAGTACACCGGAGCAGGGCGCGCTGTTACCTATGATGAGCTGCAGCCCGGAGATATAGTCTGCTATTCAAGTAACGGAAGCACCTGTACCCATGTTGCCTTCTACATAGGTAACGGTCAGATCGTTCATGCTGCCAATTCCCGTAAGGGTGTTATAGTTTCCGATATCAATTATATGAAGAGCATAATAGGCTACAGGAATGTCCTTGATTAAATATAATGGCTAAGAAGAAAAAGAAGAAAATTTCATCAAAGCAGAAAAGGCTTTTTATAATACTTGGGATAGAGGGTGCCGTTTTAGCGGGACTTATAGTATTTTTGCTCTTTAATTTCGTATTTGATAAAGATACGGTCTCAGAGGCGGGTTCCTCTAAAAAGACCACAAAGACTGAAAGCACAAATTTAATAGCCGAAGCGGAAGAGATCCCTGCTCCTCCTACGCCTTCCCCTACACCTGCCTTTGAGGAATATGACATAACCCTTATGGCTGTGGGAGATAATCTCATGCATATGGGAATGGTGAATTCAGGCCGGCAGGATGACGGAAGCTATAACTTTGACCTTCTCTATGAGGATATAGCTCCCTTCCTTGAAAAGGCGGATATAAGCATAATAAATCAGGAGACCATATTCGGAGGAAATGAGCTTGGCTTTTCAGGCTATCCTTATTTTAATTCTCCAACCGAGGTGGGAGATGCCTTGGTTAAGGCAGGCTTTAATGTGGTGCTCCAGTCCTCGAACCATACCCTTGATCAGGGTGTTAACGGAATGTTAAATGCCATAGAATTCTGGAAACAGTATCCGGAGGTCCTGATGGTGGGAATACATGATAAGTATGAGGGTGAGCGCAAGATACCGACCATGGAAGTAAAGGGAGTCACCTTTGCAGTTCTTAACTATACCTATGGACCAAACTTCGGCTCATATCCCAAGAATACTGAGGGAATGTATGATATCCTTTGTGCCTATGATGAGTCCTCGAGAGTCATAGATTATACTGAAATTAATCCCGATGTGATATCTGATATTAAAAGGGCAAAGGAGATCGCCGACATAGTGATCGTATGTCCCCACTGGGGCGAGGAATACCGTCTTGAACCCACAAGTTATCAGGAAAAATTCGCCAAGGAAATGACGGATGCGGGAGCTGACCTTATAATAGGAGCCCATCCCCATGTTTGCGAAAAGGTTGAATATGTAAGGGCTGATAACGGAAACGAATCCCTGTGTTATTATTCTCTTGGAAACTATATTTCAACCCAGCAGAATAAGGATTCCATGCTTGAGAACATGGCCTGGGTCACCTTCCATGTAACGGAGGATGACGTATATATAGACAGGGAAAAGACAGGAAGCATACCTATAATCTGTCAGTATTTAAGCGGGCCCTTACGCTTCGAGGGAATATATCCCCTTGAGGATTACACAGAGGAGCTTGCCCAAAGTCACGGCGTAAGGAACTGGGGCGGTGTTTCATTCCACTTAAGTGATATGCAGGAGCTTTCGGAGGAAGTCTTAGGCTCATCGGTTATTCCTAAGAGTGTGGCCCTTGGAGAATAAATATATCTTTATACTAAAAAGGAGATGTCATGAAGTATAACGTAGTGGTGTTCGGAGTTAAGGATACCTCCGAAAATATAATAAGTTTCATAGAGGAGAATATCTGCAAGGTGGACCTTGTTATAACGATAAGTCCTGAGGTCACCAAGAAGAATCAGGTATCGGGCTATAAGGGGCTTTCGTATCTGACTGAGAAGTACGGCATTCCGGTGCACGAGGCAGACAGCTATTACTTAACAGATGATAAGACCCAGAATTTCATTAAGGAAAATGAGTTTGAGATAGGAATATGCATGGGCTGGCAGAGGCTTATCCCCAAGTCTGTGCTTGATGCTTTTAAATACGGTATTTTCGGCTTCCACGGAAATGCAGGCTACCTGCCCTTCGGCCGTGGAAGGTCTCCCCTTAACTGGTCAATGATCTTAGGAGATACCAGATTTAATCTTAATATGTTTAAGTATGATGAGAAGGCTGATTCCCCCAATGTGTTTGGAACCGAGATGTTCTCAATCACTCCCCATGATGATATAAGAACGGCCCAGTATAAAAATATGATCGCCTCAAAGCGCCTTATAACGAAACTCCTTAACGCATATAAGGAGGGAAATATAAAGATACGCACAGAGTCGAAGGACTATGATTCCTGGTTTAATAAGCGTACAGCTTCTGACGGAAAGGTTGACTTTAAGTCCCGCACCAGGGACATCTATAATCTAATAAGAGGAGTTGCAGCACCCTTCCCCGGAGCCTTTGCCTTCGTTAATGAAGAAAAGGAAGATAAAAAGATAAAGATATGGCGTGCTCATCCCTTTGATGAGATGATGGATTTTTCGGAATTTGCGCCGGGAGAGGTTATTGATATCTTTGATAAAAAGCTAATTATAAGGACGGTTGACGGCTCGCTTCTAATAGATGAATTTGAGTATGCAGGCGAGGTTAAGGTTCACGATATTCTTGTCTGATGTTACTCCTGTTTGATATCTTCAGGGTATATTTTAGGACTTTATTGTGGTAAACTAATGTAGTTTGAGAAATATTTAGCCGTGAGAGGAGTTTAAAATGAAAATTGCAATTCTTGGTTATGGAAATTTAGGACGTGGTGTTGAGTGTGCTGCCAAGCAGAACGACGACATGGAGCTTAAGTATGTATTTACACGCCGTGATCCTTCAACTGTTAAGGTGCTTACTGAGAGCGCTAAGGTGGTTTCGGTAAATGATATCGAAAAATATAAGGACGACGTTGATGTTTTAATCATCTGCGGAGGCTCAGCAACAGACCTTCCCAAGATGACACCGGAATATGCCAAGTACTTTAACGTAATAGATTCCTTTGATACACATGCAAAGATCCCTGAGCATTTTAAGAATGTAGACGAGGCTTCAAAGAAGGCCGGAAAGATCGCAATGATTTCAGTTGGCTGGGATCCCGGAATGTTCTCACTTAACAGGGTATATGCAAATGCCATCCTTTCAGACGGTGCTGATTATACCTTCTGGGGCCGTGGAGTTTCACAGGGTCATTCAGATGCAATAAGAAGGATCGACGGAGTACTTGATGCGCGTCAGTATACCTGCCCTGTTAAGAGCGCAATGGACGCAGTAAGAAACGGTGAGAATCCTGAACTTACAACCAGACAGAAGCATACAAGAGAGTGCTACGTTGTAGCCAAAGAAGGTGCTGACCTTGCCCGTATCGAGAAGGAAATTAAGGAAATGCCCAACTACTTCTCTGATTATGACACTACTGTCAATTTCATCAGCCAGGAAGAACTTGATAAGAATCACAAGGGAATTCCTCACGGCGGTTCAGTTATCCGTACAGGCCGCACAGGATGGGATCTTGAGAACAAGCATGTTATAGAGTACAGCTTAAAGCTTGATTCAAATCCCGAGTTCACAGCTTCCGTACTTATCGCTTATGCAAGAGCTGCATACCGTATGTACAATGAGGGAATGAGAGGATGTAAGACCGTATTTGATGTTGCACCTGCATATCTTATGAAGGAATCAGGTGAGGAGTTAAGGGCGCATATGCTGTAAGATTCGCAAGCGAATCTTGATGCTGAAAACTTCGCAAGCGAATCTTGATGCTGTATGCGAAGCTTGATTTTACGGTGTATATATTTGAAAAATAGTTGTTTATCATTTTCAAAAAAATATTGTTTTAAAGGGGGACTCCTCATATTGGGGAGTCTCATTCTTTCCCTGGTGATTGCCTTATTCATTCCGGCAGAGAATGTCATGGCAGCTCCCGGAGATATAGGGGAGCCCTTAAGCAGCTATAACTTAGGCTATGCCAAGACCCTTGAGGGGAAGTGCGTCATTGTATCTTTATATGTTAATACACCTACAAAGATATGGACCGCTGATGATATAAGCGAAAGCCGCTTAAAGCTTAAGAGTGCCTGCGAGTATCTTGAAAACAGCGCAAAGGCATATGATAAAAATGTGGAGTTCATCTATGACTTTGATGAGATAAGTACCCTTAAGTACAGGCTCTGGGTATCCTATGAGGCTTCGGATGAGGCCTTCGAGGATAAGACTGATAACAGGATACGTTTCTTTGTAAGAAGGGCAACGGATTATGAGGCCCTGCTTGCCAAATACGAGGCGGATAATGTGCTTACGCTCATTTATTTTAAGGACAGCGGCCGCCCCTATGCCATAACCTATGACGGGGAGGATATTCCGGAGGAGACGGCGGTTCTTTATGGGGATGCCTCGGCAACGGAATATGCCCATGAGATACTTCATCTTTTTGGGGCACATGATTACTACAGCGGGGCTGAATACACGTCGGCTGTGACGGATTATATAGACAGCATCTGTCCTGATGAGATAATGCTTAATACCGATGAGGATAACGGAAGGATCAAGGCGGTTATCTCGGATGTGACGGCCTATCATATAGGATGGACGGATGAGCTTAATATATTAGGCTCATACCCTGAACTTGCCCGGGAAGGAGTAACATCCGGTAATGAATAAAAAGATAATAATAACGGGAGCATCCCGCGGAATAGGAAGGGAGACGGCTCTTTTATGCGCTTCTTATGGCTATGACCTTTTCCTTATTTCCTCTAAGTCGAGGGAGGAGCTTCTTAAGCTTCAGCTTGAGATATTAAATAAATATGATGTAAATGTGGAGACAGCCGTTAGCGATGTGGGGAAAAGCTCAGATATAATGCCTCTTCTTAAAAATCAGCATAACGTGTATGCCCTTATAAATAATGCAGCGATCTCTTCGGTTAAACTTATGACAGATATGTCACTTGATGAGTGGCACCGCCTTATGGATGTTAATCTTAATTCGCTTTTTTATACTACGAAGGCGGTTTTGCCTGAGATGATATCAAGGAAGGACGGCCGCATCATAAACATAAGCTCAGTCTGGGGAAATGTGGGAGCCTCAATGGAGGTAGCCTATTCCGCTTCAAAGGGCGGAGTTAATGCCTTCACGAAAGCACTTGCAAAGGAACTTGCACCCAGCAACATAGCGGTGAACGCGGTGGCCTTCGGAGTGATAGATACGAAGATGAACGAGTGCATAAGTGCTGAAGATATGGAGGCGCTTAAAAGCGAGATCCCCGCAGACAGGATAGGGACGACTAAAGAGGCTGCTGAGATGATACTTAAGGTTTTGGAAGCACCTTCATACATGACAGGACAGGTCATCACCATGGACGGTGGATGGATCTGAAAACGGTTGACATAATATATAATTAACGGAGGAAGACATATGTACGATCTTGTGATCATAGGAGCAGGTCCTGCAGGACTTTCAGCTTCAGTATATGCAAAAAGAGCAGGACTTTCGGCCCTCACTCTTGAGGCAAAGCCCTTATGCGGAGGCCAGATAACACAGACCTATGATGTTGATAATTACTTAGGTCTTAACGGGATAAGCGGCCTTGAAATGGCAGAGCGCTTTAGAAGCCACGCTGATGCCTTAGGCTGTGAGATAAAGACTGAAGAGGTTAAAAAGATAAATAAGCTTGAGGGCGGTTACATTGTTGAGACTGACAAGGGTGCCCACAAGACCTTAGCCGTACTTCTTGCCATGGGAGCAGAGCATTCAAAGCTTAACGTTCCAGGAGAGGAAGAGCTTTCCGGAATGGGAGTTTCCTACTGCGCAACCTGCGATGGAGCTTTCTTTAGAGGCAAAACCGTTGCTGTTGTGGGCGGAGGAGATGTTGCAGTTGAGGATGCCATATTCCTTGCACGTAACTGCGCAAAGGTATATGTGATCCACAGAAGAAATGAATTAAGGGCAGCAAAAAGCCTTCAGGATAAGCTTCTTTCACTTCCGAATGTTGAAATGGTCTGGGACAGCGTAGTCACTTCCATAAACGGAGCAGATGAGGACTGCGTTACCGGAGTAAATATAAAGAATGTAAAGACTAACGAAGATAGGGTTCTTTCCCTTAACGGTGTCTTCATAGCAGTTGGAATAAGACCTGTATCAGAGATTGCAAAGGGATTAGTTGACTTTGATGAGAAGGGCTATGTAATGAGCGGAGATCAGTGCATAACAAGGACTCCCGGAATGTTCGTTGCAGGTGACTTAAGGACCAAGAAGCTTCGCCAGATAATAACTGCCGTGGCAGACGGAGCAAATGCAGTAAATTCTGTTCAGAGCTATCTCCTTAAGATCAAATAAAGAAAGTTAAAACACAAAATGTTGTATTTTTGCCATTATAAAGCCACTTTATTTTGACTTTATAAGCCATATGTTGTATCCTTAAGTTGTATATTTTTTGTTGAAATATACGTCTTAAGGATATTTTTTTAGGAGAAATTATATGGAAGCTGAATGTTTATATGATGATTTTGACCGAAAGGAAAACTTAGCCTTTGAATCAAAGGCTGTTCACGGGGCATTAGGCTATGATCCCTGCTCAGGTTCTGTAAGTTTTCCTATTTTTGAATCTGCAACCTTTAAGCACAAAAAGTTCGATCTAAGTACCGGATATCTTTATTCAAGGCTTGAAAACCCCACCCGTCAGGAACTTGAAAGAACCATGGCAATCTTAGAGGGCGGTCTTGAGGGATTTGCTTTCAGTTCAGGACAGGCTGCCAATATGGCGCTTTTCAGTATGCTTGAAAAGGGAGACCATGTTCTTTTAACTGATGATATCTACGGCGGAACCTTCAGAATCTGCGATACGATATTTACCAAGGTTGGGGCTGAGTTTACCTACGTTGACATGTCTGACCTTGATGCTCTTAAGGCAGCAGTAAGGCCCAACACAAAGATGATCTTTTTGGAGACCCCTACGAACCCTATGATGAAGGTTGCCGATATTAAGGCGATTTCAGAGATAGCAAAGAGCATAGGTGCTCTTTTCGTGGTTGATAATACTTTCCTTACACCCTATTTCCAGAGACCTATTGAATTAGGCGCTGATGTGGTTGTACATTCGGCTACCAAATATATCTGCGGTCACAATGATGTGCTTGCGGGAATCGCCGTTGTTACCACACCTGAGCTTGCAGAGCACTTCAGAGGCGAGATCAAATCAAGAGGAAACTGTCTTGATCCCTTCAGCAGCTGGCTTTTAATAAGGGGACTTAAGACTCTTCATGTGCGTATGGAAAGACATAACGAGAACGCAATGAAGGTTGCAACCTGGTTAAGAACACAGCCTAAGGTTAAGAAGGTTTATTATGTGGGCTTCGAGGATCACAAGGGATATGAGATAACCAAGCGTCAGACCTCAGGCTTCGGCGGAATGATCTCCTTTGAACTTGATTCCTTAGAGACAGCAAAGAAGCTTCTTTCAGATGTTAAGATGATATATTTTGCAGAGAGCTTAGGAGGAACTGAGACCTTGGTTACCTATCCTCTTACACAGACTCATGAATCCACTCCTCCTGAGGTCAGGGAGGCTCTTGGAATCAATGAGAGGTTTATCAGAATTTCAATCGGTATTGAGAATGCCGATGATATAATAGCCGATCTTGACCAGGCTATGAATGGATGATCATGGATATTAAATTTACTAAAATGCAGGCTTACGGGAATGACTATGTTTATGTGGATGCCATTAATCAGCGCATCGACGACCCGAATGCCTTAGCCCTTAAAATTTCGGACCGTCACTTTGCCGTTGGCTCTGACGGTCTTGTTATGTTGTGTGAAGCTACCGTTCCTGAGGCGGATTTCAGGATGAGGATGTTTAATCCCGACGGATCAGAAGGCGAGATGTGCGGAAATGCGTTAAGGTCAGTTTCCATGTTTGCCTACTACTACGGTTTCACTAAAAAGGAAGATCTCGTAATGGAAACCTTAGGCGGTCTTCAGTATGTTAAACTCCATGTTGAAAATGGGGAAGTGATTAACATAACTGCAGATATAGGCTGCCCCAGACTTAAGGCAGCAGAGGTTCCTGTTAATACTAAACTTCAGGAATTTATTAACGAAGAGATAAAGATAGCAGATAAGACCTTCAGAGCCTCATCTCTTTCCTGGGGAAATCCCCATACTGTCATCTTCGTTGATGATACTGATTCCTTTGATGTGCATAAGTACGGCCCGCTTATTGAGCATGCGACCGATATCTTTCCTAAAAAGACCAATGTCACCTTCGCTAAGGTCATTGATGATAAAAATATAAAAATGCGTGAATGGGAGCGTGGAACCGGTGAGACCATAGGCTGTGGAACGGGATGCTGTACAGCGGCTGTATATGCCTCTATATTAGGCTTGGCAGGAAAGCATGTTGATGTGGAGCAGATAGGCGGAAAGCTCCACGTTGACTGGGATGATGACGGACATGTCAGAATGACCGGACCCTCACACGTTGTTTTTGAAGGAGTTTACAGGTATGAAGCTTGAGGAATTACTTAAGGGAATTGAGGTTATAAAGATAGAAGGAAGAAGTGACATTAGTGTCACTTCTTTAATATATGATTCAAGAAAGGCCTCTCCGGGAGCAGTCTTTGTATGTTTAAAGGGAGCTAAGTCAGACGGACATATTTATGCATCGGATGTTGCATCTAAAGGTGCCTCTGTAATAATCGCAGAGGATGAGATAAACGTTGACACGGAAAAAATAACTGTCGTTTACGTTAAGGACTCCCGCCTTGCACTTGCTCTTTCATCAGCTAATTTCTTTGGCCATCCCCTTGATAAATTAACCCTCGTTGGAATCACCGGAACAAAGGGAAAGACCACAACCGCTCATATGGTTAAGAGCATTATCGAAAGCGCAGGCTTCGGCTGCGGAATGGTCGGTACGATGGGGGCTTTCATTGGGGATGAAAAGATACCCACTAAGAATACAACACCAGAGTCCTATGAACTTCAGTATCTTTTTAATGAAATGGTTAAAAAGGGCTGCAAATATGCTGTCATTGAGGCATCCTCCCAGGCCTTTAAGTTAAGAAGGACCGCAGGAATATCCTTTGATTATGCGGCATTCTTAAACATCTCTCCTGATCATATCGGTGAAGGAGAACATAAGGATTTCGAGGACTATCTTGAGTGCAAGAGCATGATGTTCGGCCAGACCAAGGAGACCATTGTTAACATCGATGCCGACAGATGGCAGGATGCCATAAGGCGTGCAGGGGATAATTACCACAGCATTTCGGTTAAGGAAAAGGCATCTCTTTATGCTGATAATATAAAGATGCTCTGGTCTGATGATATGCTGGGCATAAGCTTTGATGTACACGGAGACATGGAGGGAAGCTTTAAACTGGGAATTCCCGGAGAGTTCAATGTGGAGAACGCTCTTATTGCCATGGAGATAACACATCTTATGGGAATTTCTGATGAGGCAATAAGACAGGGCCTTAGAACGGTATATGTTAAGGGCCGCACCCAGCTTCTTCACTGCGCTCTTCCCATAACCACCATGATAATCGATTATGCCCATAATGCGCTAAGCATGGAGCAGCTCCTTACAACACTTAGAAGCTATGAGCCCAAGCGCCTTATATGTTTATTCGGAGGCGGCGGCAATAAGCCCAAACAGCGTCGCTACGACATGGGTGCCATGTCTGCAAAGTATGCGGACCTTACGATCCTCACCATGGATAACCCCAGGTTTGAGGAGATCGATGACATTAACAAAGATATACTGGTTGGAGTTAACGAATTCGGCGTCAAATACGAGATAATAAATGACCGTAAGGAAGCAATAAGATACCTTCTTGATAATGCGAAGAAGGATGATATGATAGCCCTTATCGGCAAGGGCCACGAGGAATACCAGGAGGTAAAGGGCGAACGCTTCCACTTCTCCGAGCAGGAAATTGTCGAGGAGTATATGGAAGAGTATATGAAGGAGCATAAGGCCTAACGGGCAAGCTTGTGTATCCATTTATAGCTGTTTCCATAGAAGACGGCGGGGATACATTTAAGGGGCTGGTCCAGATTTAGAAGTATCAGAATTATTACAGGGTCTGCATTAAATTTAAATGCAGCGATAAAAGAGGCGGGTAGCGCAATGAACCAGATGAAGACTATGTCAAGGATAGTCATATATTTGGTGTTGCCACCGCCTATTATTATGCCGTTATTCATGCACATGTGGTATGTATTTGTCCCAAGGATAACAGACTCAATCACGATGAAGGATATGGCAAGAGAGGTAGTCCCTGCCGATAATCTGTACATTGAAAGCAGCAGAAAACGGGAGAAATACATTATGCTGAAAAGTATCGCACCTATGATGAGGTAGAGTACCTGCATGGTCCTGGTATAGGCCTTTACCATACCTATGTCATCCGTTCCCACGGCCTTTGCTATCATTACCTGGGAGGCTGAGGCTGCGCCCACGGTTGCAACCTTAAGGAAAAGAAATTCAGTTGATGAGATTGAATAGGCTGCAATGGCATTGGATGAAAGGTGTCCCATCAGAATGGTCTGGAGAGAATTATTAAGGCCCCAGAGGATACCGCCCAGGATCATGGGAAATCCCGCCTTATAATAGTCCTTTAATAGAAGAGGATCTCTTAAGAAAAGATCCCTGAACTTAAGTGATATTATCTTATCCTTTTTAAAAATATAGAAAAGTACGATTATAAATTCAACAATTCTTGCAATAAGCGTTCCAATGGCTGCGCCTTCTACTCCAAGGCGTGGCATTCCGCAATTTCCAAATATAAGAAGGTAGTTGATAAGGGAATTTATTCCCAGTGAGATCAAAGAAACAACAAGGGATATAGAGACCTTCTCAACTGCCCTCATCAGGCTTAAAAAGACAGTGGTTATAGCGAAGATCACATATGTGAATCTCACTATCATCATGTAGCTTGTGCCTTCAGTAACTATAAGTTCATCCTCACTGAATATGGAGAGTATCTCATTGGGAAAAAGGCTTACGATAATGAAGATGATGAAGCTTAAGATTACGCATAATCTTAAGGCTATGGCTGTTATCTTTTTAATGGAAAGAAGCTCACGCTTTGCATAATACTGGCTTATGAAAACAGCCATAGCATTTCCCGCTCCGTACACAAGCTGCTGAAGTATGAACTGGATCATATTGACAGCTGCAACACCTGAAAGAGCGCTTTCGGAGTAGTTGCCAAGCATAACATTGTCAATAAGGTTAACGCTTAATACAACAGCCTGCTGGCACATCAGGGCTATCATCAATCTGAAAAATGTTTTGTAAAAATTCTTATCTTTAATCATGTCCTTATGATATTCCCGCCAATTTAACTTAGATAGGACAAATGTCCTTTCGGGAAAAGAACTTAAAAGTCATAATGAGCCAAAAGGATCACAGATACGGAGGTTAATTATGAGTGCGACTTTAGAGACAAATTTTGTTGGTGTAAAAATGGATAATCCGTTCATGTTGGCATCAGCTCCTCCCTCTGCAACACCGGAGATCGTTGCAAGAGCTTTCGAGCGTGGCTGGGGCGGCGCAATGATGAAAACGGTGCAGTATACTCCCAGATTCATTAAAAAGAACGTTAATCCCAGAATAAACGCAGTTAAAGAAGGAAATAAGATAATCGGGTTTACCAATTTTGAGATAGGGTCTCCTAAAGAGATTGATAAGTGGGCAAAGGGAATAACCTGGCTTAAGGAACGTTTCCCGGAAAAAGCCGTGTTCATGAGCCTTATGCATACCGATGTGCTTAAGGAAGAGGAATGGAAAGAACTTACAAGGATATTTGATGAGGCCGGATGTGATGGCTTTGAACTTAATCTTTCCTGCTCCCATGGCCAGGCTGAAAGCGGCTGCGGTGCTGTCCTGGGTGCTGATCCCGAAATGATAAAGATGATAACAGGATGGGTTGTTTCAGAAACCAGGAAGCCTGTTGTTCCCAAACTTACGGCACTGACCGTTGACCTTCCCACAAGGGGACTTGCCGCTAAGGAGGCCGGAGCTTCGGCAATCTCTGCTATAAATACAATGAGTTCATTGCCGGGAATAGATCTTGATACCTTCAGACCTAAATTTGCAGTTGACGGAATGAGTGCTTTCCAGGGCGCAAGCGGCAGGATGATAAGGCCTATAGCTTTACGGTGTGTGGCACAGCTTGCAAAAGCAACGGGACTTCCCATTTCAGCAACAGGCGGATGCTATACCTGGTCTGATGCGGCTGAGTTCATTGCAGCGGGAGCTCAGACAGTGCAGGTTTGCTCAGCTGTTATGGAATACGGATACGGAATAATAGACGGATTAAAGAGCGGACTTCTTAATTATATGAATGAGAAGGGCTTTGAAACCACAGAGGATTTCAGAGGTGCCACATTAAAGTATATAACACAGCAGATAGAGTTAAACAGAGACTATAGGCTGCAGGCAGTTGTTGATAAGGACAAATGTATAGGCTGTGAAAGATGTGTAAAGAGCTGTGCCGATAACGGGTTCGGAGCAATGACCGTTATAGAAGGAAAGGCCTGTAATGACCCTAATATATGCGATGGCTGCGGACTTTGCTCACAGATATGTCCCATGGATGCAATACACATGGAGCGTAAGGAACAGATATAGCTTTTACATATCGCTTTTACATATCGCAAGGAGAGAAAAGTGAACGGAAATATAAATATAATAAACGGAACCTGCATACTGCCGGAAGGAAAAGCCGAGGCTGATATTGCAATAAGGGATGGCATCATAACCAAGATAACGTGCAAAAGGGGTACGCTTTCGGAATGCGAAAATATATATGATGCTGCGGGCTGTATGGTCTTTCCGGGATTTATTGATTCCCATGTGCATATAAGAGGCGGCGAGTTTTCGTATAGAGAGGATTTTTATTCTGGAACGAAAGCCGCTGCTTCAGCAGGGATAACAACACTCCTTGAAATGCCGGGCTGTGCGCTTCCTGCCTTTAATGAAGAAAATTTTTTAAAAAAACGTAACGAGGCAAAAAATGACACATGTGTCAATATCGGCTTATACGGTGCAGCGGGTTTTGATAATCTTGATGAGATACCGAAGCTTGCCTCATTAGGTGCTATAGGCTTTAAGACGTTCCAGATGGCACCTGTTAAAGGGCGCGAGAAGGAATTTTATGGAATGTGCGCCGAATCCTACGAGGATATGGTAAGCATAATGAAGGAGGTTAAAAAGAGCGGCCTTACACTTACGGTTCACTGTGAATCCCAGAAGATGATAGATGAGCTTGTTCCTTCAATGAAGGAAAAGTACGGCTCATCATTGCTTGGATTCATTAACTCAAGACCTGAGGAGGCTGAGGCTTCTTCAGTGCAGCTTACGGTGGATGCTTGTAAAGCAACAGGCTGCAGAACGATAATAGCACATGTAAGTTCTCCACTTAGTATGGAGATAATCCTTAAGGCGAAAGAGGAAGGCTATCCTGTATATGCGGAAACCTGCGCACAGTATCTTTATTTTGACATGGATGAAATGATAAAATTCGGCCCATATGCCAGAATGAAGCCGCCCTTTAGGAAACGGGAAAGCGTGGAAAAACTTGTGGGCTTATATGCAGATGGAAAATTCGATATAACAGGTTCAGACCACGCGCCCTATACAAAGGAAGAGAAGGGCAGTATGGATTCCGACGTATGGTCTTCTGTTGACGGATTGTATGGCCTTGAGCTTACGTCGCTTCTTTTGCTTAATCTTGTAAGTGAAGGAAAACTTACATATGAGATGCTATCAAGAAATCTTTCTTTAAACACAGCCCACATATTTGGATTACGCGGAAAAGGAAAAATAGAGGAAGGTTATGACGGAGATCTTAGTATAGTTAAGCCTCTTAAAGAGCCATACATATTAAGTAAGGAAGTTCTTAGATGCAAGTGCGCCGAAAATGCATATATTTATGACGGCATCAAAATGAGCCATGAGATAAGGGCAACTATCCTTGAGGGAAGGACGATATATGATGCCGAAGATCCCGGCCTCATTCCAATGCGCGGGTTGGGAAAGATCATCTGAAAACAGGATAAAGGAGAGAAAAATATGAAGCTTGAAGCTAATAAGGACAGGATGCTTGGAAGGATAAATAAGATAAAGAGCTACACCTCCGAGGAGGGAAAGATAACAAGGCTCACATACTCAAAGTGCTGGGCGGAGGCTGTTAAATACGTAAGATCCGAAATGGAAAAGGAAGGTATGAGTGTAAGGATGGATACCTTCGGAAACCTTATCGGAAATTATAATCCGGGGGCTTCCAATGAAAAGCCAATAGGAATCGGCTCGCACCTTGATTCTGTTAAGAATGCGGGTGCCTATGACGGTGTTGCGGGAATAGTTGTCGGGCTTGAGATAGTGTCGATGCTTCACGAAAACGGTATTAACCCCAGGTATCCGATCGAGGTTCTTGCTACGGCTGATGAGGAAGGCGCAATCTGTCAGAGGGGATATTTCGGTGGAAGATTTATGACCGGGGATATGAGCCCTGAGGAGTGCCTTACCTACAGGAATATCGATGGCAAAAATATAGAAGATCTTCAGAAGGATTGCGAATTTTTTAAAGATATTAAATTCGGAACGGATGCAGGCTGGGCAAAGGACTATTACAGAGCCTTCTACGAGGTGCATGTGGAACAGGGCGGAGTAATGGAGGAGGCTGGTAAAGATATAGGTATTGTAAAGGGCGTGGTCGGCATAGGAAGACTCTTTATTGAGTTTACAGGTGAGTCAGACCATGCAGGTCCCACCATCATGAGCGTAAGGAAGGATGCAATGGTGGCAGCCTCCGATTTCACTTTAAAGGCCTGGGAGGTTGGAAACAGGAATAACAGAAAGGCCGTTACTACAGTTGCTAGGATTGAAAATACCCCCAACATCCATAATGTTATAGCAGGAAAAACAAAGATAGTCTGTGATTTCAGGTCAGAAGAGGATGATCTTGCAATAGAGATTAAGGATGAACTTAAAGAATATGCTTTATCTTTAAAGGATAAATACGGCGTAGGAGTTGAAATCACGAAGGAAATATATACTCCGAGAAAACTCTTTTCCGAGAAACTTGTTAATGATCTAAGAAACCTTAATATGCCTAATTCAATGGAACTTTTCAGCTGGGCAGGTCATGATGCAAAGGCCTTTGCGGAGATCACGGATACCTGTATGGTGTTCATGCCGAGCATAGGCGGAAAGAGCCATTGCCCCGAGGAATATACCGATATGGAAAGCTTTAAGCTTACCTGTGAACAGATAATAAATCTGTTCATATAAAAATTTTTGAATCGGACAAGTGTCCTTTTTTGAATCGGGGATTATATTTATAATCTTTAATAACTTCAGCGGGAGATCGATGAGGTGATGCAACGGGGCATTACTTGAAAAGTGCCAGCGTTGCGACACATCTCCTGATGAATCATAAGAAGCAACGCAGAATCGAGGAGATTATGGAAACAATTGCAAAGAAGATTGCAAAAACAGCGGTAGAACTTAAATACGAAGATCTGCCTGAAAAAGCCGTAGAGCATGCTAAAATGCTCACACTTGATGTGCTTGCTTCAATGGTAGGAACAAGGCAGATCATTACAAGTAAGATAGCACGTGAGACGGCTTGTGAACTTGGAGGACCTGAAGAAGGAACGATCGTAGGAAGCAGCAAAAAGGTTGCACTTCCCAATGCGGCTTTTGCCAATGCCATCCAGTGTTATGGATATGATTTTGTAGATGACCACAATGAGTCAAATGCCCATCCTTCACCTGCAACTTATCCTGCAAGTTTTGCAATTGCAGAGAATTTAAAGAAATCAGGTAAGGAGTTTATAGAGGCTGTTTCAATCGGTAATGAAGTTGTCTGCCGTATGGGAACTGCATACTTAGGAGATATGTATTATCAGGGCTTTCATCCCACAAGCACCTGCGGAACGATGGGTGCCGCTGTTTCAGCTGCCAAGCTGATGGGACTTACTGAAGAGGAAACAGTATATGCCCAGGGTATTGCAGGAAGTATGGTAGCAGGACTTATGGCATGGAATTCCGAAGGCTCCTTTACAAAGAGACTTCAGGCAGGACATCCCGCAATGAATTCCATCATAGCAGCAAGAATGGCAAAGAAGGGATTTAACGGACCTTCTGATATTTTTGAAGGCAAGGATGGATTACTCCATGCATATTCTTATCTTGATCATTATGATACCAAGTATCTTACGGAAGGTCTTGGAAAAGAATGGATATTCGCAACCTCTTCAATCAAGGTTTATCCCTGCTGCAGATACTCAGGAGGACATCTTGATGCCTGTCTTGACATAGTAAATAAGTATCATCCTGTTGCAGAGGATATAGAGAAGATTGAAATAAGATCATCTAAATATACAATGAGACTGCTTGCAGAGGAAAGAAAGTGGCATCCGGTTAATATAGTGGATCTTCAGTTCTCAATGCCCTTCCAGGCAGCCATAGCCTTTAAGAACGGCCAGGTTACTGTTGATGAATTCGATGTTAAATATATTGAGGATCCCCTTGTTAAGAGACTTATTGCCAATACTACGGTTACCGAGGATCCGGTATTCGAGGAAAGATATCCGGAGCATTATTCATCTGCGGTTAAGATAACCATGAAGGATGGAACAACCTATGAATCCGTTATTGATGATCCTAAGGGCGACTGGAGAAATCCGGTAACATACGAGGATGTTGAGGAGAAGTTCAGGAAGCTTGCAAACCGTGTATATACGGATAAGGATCGTACGGAAAAGATAATCGCATTCGTTAAGAATCTTGAGAACGAAAAAGATATGTCGGTTCTTATGGAACTTGTTAACGACGTTAAATAAAATGACAATAGTGTCATAAATGAATATTGTATTTTAATTATGTAAAGGCGCATAGATCATAGGATCATGCGCCTTTTTAAGACTATTCAAGGAGAAATTGATATATGGAATATAACATAGACTGGACTGAAAGCAATGACAGCGCAGACATATCCGTCAAGGATGTAAGTGTTATTTTCGACAGCGGTAAAAAGGGTGAAAAGACCCAGGCGCTAAGAAATGTAAATCTGGAAGTTAAAAAGGGTGAATTTATTTCCCTGCTGGGACCTTCGGGCTGTGGTAAGACCACACTTTTAAGATGTATCGCCGACCTTCAGAAGCCCACTGAGGGAGAGGTAAGGATAGGCGATATGACACCTGAGGAGATGAGAAAGGCCCGTCAGTACGGTATGGTTTTTCAGTCACCTGTGCTTTATGACTGGAGAACGGTGCGTGAGAACGTAATGCTTCCTCTTGAGATCATGCATATGCCCCGTCCCCAGAGATTTGAAAAGGCCGAAAAGATGCTTGAACTTGTGGGACTTTCTGATTATTTAAACCATTATCCCTATCAGTTATCCGGAGGTATGCAGCAGAGGGTTGGAATTGCTAGAGCCCTTGCAATGAATCCCAAGCTTCTTTTAATGGATGAGCCTTTTTCGGCGCTTGATGAATTTACAAGAGAAAAGCTCAATGAGGATCTATTGAGAATATGGAGAAAGACACATAAAACAGTTGTGTTCGTTACCCATAATATTTCTGAATCTGTATTTTTATCAGACAGAGTCGTAGTGCTTTCACCTCATCCGGGAAGAGTATCGGGAATCGTAGATATAGATCTTCCACGTCCCAGAACTGCCGAAATGAGGGAACTTCCGGAATTTAACGATTACATAGTAAAGATTAGAAATACCTTTGAGAATGTCTTTTAAAGGGGGATTTCTATGAAGAAGTTAAAGATAAACAGAAAAATAGTTGTTGCAATATGGGTTATTGCAGTGTTCCTCATATGGGAGCTTGCCGCCCTTCTCATAAGAACGGTTATACCGGTTAACATGCCGGATACCAAGCTTCCGTATTTTCATTCGGTGCTTATAACGTTTTTAACAAGCTTTGTGGAGCTTGCAGAATCTGCCTGGGTAACCTTCGTAAATGCGGCAAGGGGATTTCTTATAGGAACAGCAATAGGCTGCGGAGTGGCTCTTGTCATGAGCTGGTCCAAGGCCATTGAAAAGATAGGTTTTCCTTATCTTATCATTTCGCAGATGATACCGGTTCTGGGACTTGCACCCATTATTTACAAGCTGGTAGGCGGAGGAGATGAATCAAAGGTTGCGATCTCGGCATTTATATCCTTTTTCCCTGTTGCGGTAAATCTGCTTGATGGCTTTAACAGCGTTGATATACAGAGAAAGGAACTGCTTTATTCATATTCTACTGCCAAGCCAATCGTGTATTTGAAACTTATGATACCCTCTGCACTTCCCCAGCTCTTTACAGGAATGAAGATCGCAGCACCCCGTACCATCACGGCCGCAATCCTCATTGAAATGATGGGATCAACGGAAGGCATAGGCGTAAAGATATTATATGCTCTCTATTATTCAGGAGCCGGTTCAACCAAGTTCTGGTCCTGCATTATCATGGCCGCGATATTGGGAATGCTAAGTTCGGTTGTGGTCTCTTTGCTGGAGATGATAATAATCCCCTGGGAGAGGGCGATGATCAAGAAAGGAGAGGCATAGATGAATAAAAAGAGTGTTTATGACAACAAAATATTCAGAATCGCTGCTCCTATAGTTTTTGGCTTCCTGTTCCTTCTTTTCTGGCAGAAGGGAGGAATGCACTGGCTGCTTAAATTAAAGCCCTATGATTTCCCCACTCCGACACAGATAGCAAAGGTGTTCGGAAGCGACCTTAAGGTTATGTGGCATCACACAGTGGTGACCGCAACGGAAGCTCTGGTTGGCCTTGTTATCGGTTCTTTGCTTGGATTTTTGGTGGCTGTTATAGCAGCGTGGTTTCCTACCTGGGGCTATGGCGGACTTGCACTTATGTCTGCGGTTAATGCGATCCCCACAACGGCTATGGCTCCGATCATGAATAACTGGTTTGGACGCGGCGAAGGTTCAAAGATAGCAGTAGTCATATTTTTTACAATGGCTGCGATGGCAATAAACACATACAGAGGTCTTACGGTACTGCCTCCCTTTGAGATTGACCTTATGAAGTCATACAACGCAACCCAGAAGGAAATATTTGTTAATTTAAGACTTCCCAACTGCGTGCCCAGCATATTCACAGCACTTAAGGTTACAACCACAACAAGTATGCTTTCAGCCATAATCGCAGAGTTCTTTTCATCCTTTGCAGGACTGGGCTTCAAGGTCAATTCAGTCCTTCAGGAAGGTAAGAACGCAGAGGGCTGGGCTTATATAATCTGCGCTTCACTATTCGGCATCGTGATGTACCTTATAGTAAGCTTTTTTGAAAAACGCTTTACCAAGTGGCATCCGTCACAGCGCTAGAGATATTGATGCAACCGGATCATGTATCCGTTAGCATATATAGTTTATTTAAGGAGGAGAAACTATGAAAAAATTCAAAAAAGTGTGTGGTATTGTTCTTAGCCTTTCACTTGCACTTTCCCTTTTATCAGGGTGTGCCGTAACACGTGAAGAGGAAACAACAACCACAACCACGGAAACAGCTGCTACCGAGGCACCTGCTGAGGCTGTAGCAGAGGAGACTCAGACTGAAACGACAGAGGCAGCCTCAACTGAGGAAACAGGTGAGCTTATACCTGTTGTTTTCCAGTCAAAGTGGATACCTCAGGCTCAGTTCATGGGCTACTATGTAGCACTTTCAAAGGGCTTCTATGAGGAAGAGGGGCTGGATGTAACAATCCTTCCCGGTGGTTCTGATATCAATGTTCCTTCAGTAGTTGAGTCAGGAACAGCCCAGATTGGTACAACCAATTCCTACAACCTTCTTTCATATCAGGAGCAGGGATATCCCCTTATTGGTATTGCCCAGATAATGCAGGATTCACCTTTCGTATTCGTGTGTGATAAGTCAAAGGTATCAAGCATTGCAGATCTTAAGGGTCAGACACTTGGCGTATGGACAGGCGGTAATGATGCACCTGTAAGAGCTCTTCTTACAAAGAACGGAATAGATCCTGATGTTGATGCTACACTTGCAAGCCAGGGAACCACAATTGACGGCTTCCTTGACGGAACCTTTGCAGGTTATTCAGCCATGACTTATAACGAGCTTCTTCTTGCTTATGAAGCAGGTTATACGGATGATGACCTTTATATCATCAACATGGAAGAAGAGGGCTGCGGAATGCTTGCTGACTGTATCTTCTGTAATGCAGACTGGCTTGCTGAGAACAGGGATGCTGCCGTTAAGTTCATGAAGGCAACAGTAAAGGGCTGGCAGTATGCATGTGCTAATGAGCAGGAAGCTGCTGATATAGTTTACTCATACATGGATCAGGATTCTGCTGATTATGATCATCAGGTAGCAGGTGTTGAGTAGATGTCTAAGCTTGTAATTCCTGAGGGAGAAGATGAGTCCATCGTCGGAACAATCCCTGAGGATAAGGTTGCAACCACAGTTGAGATTGCTCTTAAATATGGAATCATTAATGCGGAGACAGATATCAATTCTGTATACGACACTTCTATTATGGCGGATGTCCTCGCCCAGTAGATAGTTGTATAACCATATATAAATCTTAATCCAAAAGAAAGCCACAGGTTTAATGCCTGTGGCTTTCGACGTTTATAAGGATTACGAAGTAATGAAGCAATCCGGGTACATTATTTGAATATTAAAAATCAATATTAAAAAGATATGAATATCTGGAATGAATCTCGTTATACTGAGAATCGTCTATCACAATGTTGTGTCCGTTTACTGAGATAAGGCCGCTTGATTTTAACTTTGAAATGCTCCTGCTTATGGTCTTATTGCTTACGCATATCTCTTCAGCGAGGAACTCCTTTGGGGTTGTTATGATGCAGGTCTTGTCTTTGGCAGTATTGTTATAGTATTTGGAAAGAAGATATATGAATCTGTCTTCTCCTGAGGCAGAAAGATATGTTCTGTCCTGACGCACCTGATCTGAATATTTTTTTGATACGCTTGAAGCTATGTACCAGAGGGCCTTGGGATCCTCCTGCATCCAGGTACGGAAAAGTGCCTTTGAAAGGATGAGGTATTTACATTCATCTGCGCAGGAAAGAGTGGTCTTATAATATGGATATTCTGCAAAGGCCTCTGTTTCTCCCAATATATTTACCGCGGGTATCACGGCATAAGAGTATGTGAACTCCGTGTTAAGCTCGTAGGAAAGCTTAATATGTCCCGAAAGCAGGATATAAAGATATTTAAATTCATCACCGGTATATTGAAGCACTGTGTCTTCATGACCTGTGCAGACATTAAATTCCATTAATATCTGGTTGGGAACATTCTTAAGTATTTCATACATTTCACTTTTCTTTGATTCTTCAGGAACAATGTGAAGCAGTTCTTCTCTGGTCATATTGGTTTCCTCCATACAAAAAAATCCATCTCCGACACCCTTGTCGAAAATGGATTCAATAAATTTTTGTTTCAAGAATAATATCACAGTTTATAAAAAAATACAATTAAAAATTGCGACAGATGTCCTTTAAACCAAGGCTGTATGGCCATAGAATCTAATTATCCTTAACAGGGAGAGGAGAGAATATTATGGATAAAAAAAGTATTATTTGTGTTATTTTGACCGCGTTCTGTTTCGGAACGATGGAGGTGGCCTCGAAGATAGGAGGCTTAAGCTTTAATGCCATTCAGCTGGTTTTTTTGAGGTTTGCTTTGGGAGGAGTGCTTCTTCTTCCCTTTGCTATTGCTGATCTTAAAAAGCGAGGATACAGGCTTACGGGATCAGATATTGTCTATCTTTTTATACTGGGAATAGTATGTATAGGAAGCATGGCCCTTATGCAGGTGGGACTTAAGAGCATAAATGCAAATGTAGCTTCAATAATAATAAGTATGAATCCGCTCTTTACGATGATATTTGCCAGATTCATAGTGGGAGAACCCTTTACTAAAAGAAAGGCGCTTGTGCTTCTTATAAGCTTTATAGGCCTTGTTATTGTAATAGACCCGAGAAAGCTTATCTCAGGAGGCGTAAATGCATATGGGCTTATCATCACATTGCTTGCTGCAGCAGCATTCGGACTTTACACTGCAATGGGAAAGAAACGTCTCGCAAAGATAGGAGGTATGGCCCAGAACTGCTTCACATTCCTTTTAGGAGATGTGGCGCTGCTTATAGTGATGCTCTTTACGAAAATACCGGTGTTTGAGGGAATAAGTCTTTCAAACCTTCCGGTAATGCTTTATTTAGGGATTGTAGTGACTGCCGCAGGATATTTCTTCTTCGTAAAAGCAATAGAATTATCTGGGCCTTCAAATGCATCTATAGCTTTCTTCATTAAGCCTGTACTTGCGCCGTTAGTTGCCCTGGTGATGCTTAAAGAGCCCGTAACGATTAACTTCATCATTGGTGTTGTGTTTATACTTGCAGGATCATATCTTAAGATGATCCCCGAGAAGAAAAAGGAGGCGTAGTCATGTCTCTTCACAAGGATGATCTAAGGAGTAAAAAGATAGTATTTGTTGCTAACTGCCTTCTTAATGCCAATAATAAAGTGCTTGAGGCTGCAAGATATAAAGGGATGTTTTCAGATGTCATAAAAATATTGGATGAGCTTGGCTTCGGGATTATACAGATGCCATGTCCTGAGACCCTCTATATGGGAAATCAGCGCTGGTATAATTCAAGGAATCTATATGACAATGTGGGTTACAGGCGCCTATGCCGTGAACTTGCATCTCCTATGGCGGATTATATGGAAAATTATATTAAGATCGGCTATGAAAGCGTGGGGATACTTACCTGCGATGGATCGCCCTCCTGCGGGATAACGAAATCAAGCTATTGCGAGGACTGGGGAGGAAAGCCGAAGGCGGTTGAAAGGATCCTTGTTGATAAACCCGGAATCTTCATGGAAGAACTTCTTAATGTATTATCTGAACGGAAAATTAAGTGCCCGCCGATCTACGGACTTGCAATGGATGATCATGATAAGAGTACTGAAGAGATTTTAAATGACTTTAAAGAATATGCAAAAAAAGAATGGGCCGGTTATTAAACCGGTCCATTTAAATATTGGGGTATCTCGATTGGTAAAAGATCATTTAAGTAAGGAATGTTTTCTCTGTAATCCTCTGTTTTATCCAGTCTGATCTCCTGATAGATTATCTCTTCGCATTCAGCGCCTAGATTCAATATTTTTCCCTCGGGAGAACATATCTGGGAGTGTCCCGGGCAATACCTGCCGTTGTCTATACCGAAACGGTTGCAGGCAACAACATACGAAACCTCTTCGGCTGCGCGCTGGGGCATGATCATATCAAAAAGCCTTATATCCTGGGCACGCCAGGCAGCAGTGCAGAATATGCAAAGAGCCCCCTCGAGGGTTAATATCCGCGCAGGTTCCGGGAAGTTTGCATCATAGCAGACCATCATGCCGACCTTGCCGAATCGCGTATCAAAAACAGGGTAGTCTGATCCTGTTTCAAAATATATCTTTTCATCCCCAAAAAGATGATTCTTATCCTGTATTGCTTTAATGTCTCCCGTTGAATCAACATAAAAGGAAGAAATATTGGGTTTACCGGTTCTGTTAGTGTGAAAGTAGGGAATGGTAAATATTATGTCAACTAAATTTCCTTTTGCAAATCCCATAAAAGCATCAACTGTTTCATGACTTTTATTAGTTTCAGATAAACTGTTCATATCAGGTCCGAGAACTGATAATTCATATCCTGTATTAAACATTTCGGGAAATACAAGGAGATTTGAACCTTCTTTAACGGCTTTTTTCGCAAGAAAAAGAGCATGCTCAATATTTTTATCTTTATCCCCAAGCACTGAGTCCATCTGGATGAGTGCAACCTTCATTAATTCATACATTTACTTATTCCTCCTTCATACCAATAAGAATATGTGATGGAAAAATACCGTTAAAGGACAAATGACTTTTTAATGAAGAAAAATCTTTCGTATAATCTCCTTAATATTTAGGTACAGGAGGAGACTGTTATGGATATTACATCTATGGAAAGCGTCGGTATGAGTATCTGGGCTCTTGTTGCAGTGATACTTGTTTTCTTTATGCAGGCAGGTTTTGCAATGGTGGAGACAGGCTTCACAAGGGCCAAGAATGCCGGAAATATAATTATGAAAAATATAGTGGACTTCTGCATCGGAGCCCTTGCCTTTATGTTTATAGGATATTCGCTGATGCAGTCAAAGGCATATTTTAGTGGCTGGGTTGGAGTGCCGGAATTTACTATCCTTAAGGATTTTGATTCCTTTTTAAAGAGCGGAGAGTGCTACAAATTCGTGTTCGGAGTTGTGTTCTGTGCAACTGCTGCAACCATCGTTTCAGGAGCCATGGCTGAGAGAACAAGATTTGCAGCCTACTGCATTTATTCACTTGTTATCTCAGCAATAGTTTTTCCCATAGAATCAGGCTGGGTGTGGAATCACCAGGGATGGCTTTATAAGCTTGGCTTCACGGATTTTGCCGGTTCCTGCTGCATACATATGGTGGGAGGCATAACAGCTCTTATGGGAGTGCTGTTCCTAGGACCGAGGCTTGATAAGTTTCATAAGGATGAAAAGGGAAATATAACAGTATCGGCAATCCCGGGACATTCAATCCCCTTTGCAGCACTTGGTGTTTTCATTCTCTGGTTTGGATGGTATGGCTTTAACGGGGCAGCAGCAACGTCAACCATGCAGCTTGGAAGGATATTTTTAACAACTACCATAGCACCTGCAGGGGCTTTAGTAAGTGCCATGATATATACCTGGTGGAAGATGGGAAAGCCTGATGTTACCATGTGTCTAAACGCGGTCCTTGCGGGACTTGTTTCCATAACGGCAGGCTGCGCTTATGTTAATGCCTTCGGTGCTTTGATAATAGGTGCTGTTGCCGGAATACTCGTTGTGGTGGGTATCGGATTTTTTGAAAATAAGCTTCATATTGATGATCCGGTTGGAGCCATTGCGGTACATGGACTTAACGGATTATGGGGAACAATCGCAGTTGGTCTTTTTGACACGGAACTTGGGCTTTTTACTAAAGGAGCCTTTGGACTTTTGGTTGTGCAGCTTCTGGGAATCCTTGCAATAGGAGCATATACCGCTCTTGTAATGAGTCTTGTATTCTTCCTTATTAAGAAATATATAGGCTTAAGGACCTCAAGAGAGGATGAGATCGTGGGAATGGATATTGCAGAGCATGGACTTACTTCAGCATATGCCGATTTCCAGCTGTCAGCTCCAATCCATACCGTTGAAGGTGAATTCGATCTTGATCTTGATGATCTTGAGCCGGTAAGCTTAACAGATTCATCAATGCGGGGTGGCCAGAAATATACCAAGATAACTATCATATGTAATGAGGATAAATTCGGCGTACTTAAGGATGTTATGGCTGTTATCGGCGTGACCGGAATGACTGTAAGCAATGTTGTCGGCTGCGGAGCACAGAGAGGACGCTCGGGAAATTACAGAGGCGTGCGTATGAGTATGAACCTCCTTCCTAAGGTTAAGGTTGATATCATAGTTTCAACAGTGGATCCCGGACTTGTGGTTGCTGCAGCCCAGAAGGCTCTTTATTCAGGCAACGTCGGAGATGGAAAGATATTTGTATCTGATATTTCCGATGTTATGAGAGTAAGAACGGGAAGCATGGGTGTTAAGGCTCTTAATGATGAAGAATATAAGCTCTGATTATCAGGTGATTAGCCCGTTTTTTGACATGAAAGTCCGATTGTGATAGACTAAACGCATATTTTTGCTTGTGAGGGGATTATAGGTAACAGGAGAAAATATACGTTTAGGTGATTTATGAAAAGATTTAAAGGACTTATTAAGATATCATTAATAGCCCTGTTTGGTATATTCCTTTTAGATACGGCATCTGTTGATGCATATGCGAAGGAGGGAAACGTACTTCCCTCTGCGGGAGTCGATCTCTTTTTAGAGGATGGAACTTCGGTTAAAAATATAAAGGATAAACAGGGTTCATCAACTACGGCGACCCAGGCGCCCCAGAGTGCAACAGCTACAGCAACTGCGACACCAGGGACCACGGATTCATCAGGAAGCATACTTGATGTTACGGTTGAGACCGAGCCCATAGTTGAAGAAAAGGTAATAGAGGAGTCGATTACTCCTTCAATTACCAAGACAATTGAAGAGAAGGAACGTGAACTGGAGGCTAAGGAGGAAGAGGAATACTTTAAGAACCTTGTTATAGCCCAGGTTGACAGATATGTAAATGTTAGAGCCGATGCCACCACGGATTCAGAGATAGTTGGTAAATTATATGATGATTCGGTGGGCGAGCTCCTTGAAGAAAAGGACGGCTGGTATAAGATAAGCTCAGGCTCATGTACAGGCTATGTAAGCGCCGAGTACTGTGTTACAGGCGACGCGGCCATAGAACTTGCAAAGGAAGTTGGAACCAGAGTCTGTACGGTTAACACCACAACCCTTAAGGTTAGGGAAGAGCCCTCTGTTGATGCAACGGTGCTGGGCCTTATACCTAATGGGGATGTGCTTACGGTTTCCGAAGAACTTGACGGATGGGTCAAGGTTAACATCGAGGAAGGTGACGGATACGTAAGCCTTGACTATGTTAAACTTTCAACCGAATTCGTAACGGCGGAGTCCAAGGAAGAGGAAGAGGCCCGTATTGCCAAAGAAGAAAAGGCAAGGCAGGAGGCTATCGAGGCAGCTAACAAGGCGACCAAGAATAACCAGTCTTCATCTTCATCAAGCTCATCAAGCTCCTCAAGTTCCTCAAGCTATCATGCAACAGGATCGGGTTCAGAGCTTGGTAAGCAGGTTGCAAACTACGGACTGCAGTTCGTTGGTAATCCATATGTTTACGGAGGAACCTCCCTTACAAATGGTGCTGACTGCTCAGGCTTCGTAATGAGTGTATATAAAAACTTCGGAGTTTCACTTCCTCACTCATCAAGTGCGGACAGATCGGTTGGATATGCGGTAGACGGACTTGCAAATGCCCAGCCCGGTGATATCATCTGTTACTCAGGTCACGTTGCTATCTACATAGGCGGCGGCCAGATAGTACATGCATCAACCGCCAAGACCGGTATCAAGGTAGGTAATGCAGATTACAGGCAGATACTTGCAATAAGACGAATATTCTAAATATAAGATTCACCCTCGAAAGAGGGTGGATTTTTATATACAAATATATTTTTATCATAGGGATGTTCCTGCAACACTTCTGCAACGATTCTTATGATATTCTTGTATCAATAAAAAAACAATTTCTTAATTAAGAAAGGAGATGCCGATATGAAGAACATGAAGATTAAAATGATGATAAAGAAAATTACAGGATTTGCACTTGCCATAGCGCTGGGAGTAACAGCTATAGTTCCTTTCACTTCACAGAAGGCATACGCAGAAGCGATACCGGGAAGCATATACAGTGACGATTTCAGACCAATTCACTGCGGAATTGATTTTGATACCTTTTCAAAGGAAGTTGATGCAGAGGAAGATGATATACTTAAGACTCTTGACAGCATAATGAGTTCTGTTGACAGATTCGAGATCAATATTCCCGGAGCCATGAAGGAATTTGATGATGACGTTGATATTTCCAAGCTTAATAAGTCTACACAGAAGGCACTTAATAAACTGATCAATTCGCAGAATCCCTTTAATGAGATCCTTGGAGTAGGAACACCCATTGTAAGATATATAATGCTTTATCATTTGTACAAGAACGACGATAAGCGTTATCTCAATGTACAGAGATCATGTGCATACGACGATCTGTTATATAAGGTTGCCAAGGAGTCAGGCGAGGACCTTCTTATTACGAGCGCAACCAGCATTGCAAACTATATAATTCCCAATTCCGGAACAATCATATCCACAGTTATAGAGTGGTTTAAGGATCTCTTCTCATAGGATCCTTCCCATGCAACGCTTTTGCAACAGCGGTTGGTTTATTATATTCTTGTCACAAGGAAATACAAACTAAAACAAAGGAGATTAAAAACATGAAGGATTTTGAAAATGCAAACATATCAAATATGTCATTAGGAGGAATGGAAAAGATGGAAGAAAAGGATATTGAAGAGGTAGTTGGCGGTAATTACGGTGATGAAAAGCAAGATACAAGTCCCTATAAGCCTTGGTATTCGCAGGGACAGCACGTTGAAGTATATTTAGGTAAATTAGTGCATGTGAGAACTCACGGCGCTACAATAGTGGACGTCGTTAAGAATTATAACGGTCCCAGCGACCACAATCAGTACTTCTTAAAATTTGATGATCCGGAATTGAATAAAGAGTATGGCAACAGACTTTTCAGCGCCAAGGCATTTGAGCGTTAAAATAGTCATTACGAATTGCTCTATATAGTGACAATGAGCCCCTTAAGTGGATAGATTAATAATCTGATCTGCTTAAGGGGTTTTCATTTGCTTTTCAGCGTTTTTTAAGTGGCCAAGGAAGTTCTTTAAGTAAGCTTTCTGAGAACCGGCGCAGGTTGATTTAGAATCATATTTTTAGTATAATAAACTTAAAATAATTCCAGAAAGGAATGATGCTTATGAAGTTTATTATTGTAGGAAAGAACATCGACGTTACACCGGGGTTAAAGTCTGCAGTCGAGGACAAGATTGGTAAGCTTGAGAAGTATTTCACAGAGGAAACTGAGGTGCATGTAACCTTAAGCGTTGAGAGGGACTCTCAGAAGATAGAGGTTACCATTCCCGTTAAGGGACGCATCATCCGTTCGGAGCAGGAAAGCTCTGATATGTATGTTTCCATCGACCTTGTTGAGGAGATCATCGAGCGCCAGCTTAAGAAGTATAAGTCAAAGATAGTTGACAACAAGGAGCGCAGCGTTTCATTCAAGCAGGAGTTCATCGAGGACGATTATGATGACGAAGAGGAGATAAAGATATTAAGAACCAAGAAGTTTGATATCAAGCCTATGTATCCTGAAGATGCCTGCATCCAGATGGAACTTTTGGGACATGACTTCTTCGTATTCATGAACGCAGAGACAGATGAGGTCAATGTTGTTTACAAGCGTAAGGGAAACACCTACGGACTTATCGAGCCCGAGAAATAATTATCATTGAGGATTCGGGGTATGTACTTAAGTGCATACCCTGATTTTATGTTTATGGCTTTTTTAACTATTCCGGCATTTCTTCTTGTAATGCTTCTTTTGGCAAATAAATATAAGCAGTCTTTAGTTGAGACACTTCCGGTAACTCTCTCTTTGTTTACCCTGGTGCTCTATGGGCTTGCGTTTTTTAACGGGCTTTATCTTATTGACTATTTATCGGTGGGGATACTTATAGGTTTTATTCTTGTGTGTATCTTTATCCATAAAGATAAAAGTCGTTGCGTACTCATTGAATATGGTAGATTGTTATGTAAACCGTCCTTTTTGGTGACATTCTTAATAATTCTGGTTATGACATTTCTTGTAAGGAACAAGCTTGTTTCCTGGTGGGATGATTATAATTTCTGGGCAACGGATGTAAAGTCTATTTATTATCTTAACGGCTTTGCGAAGAAGTATATGAATGTTGCACCTGAGTTTGGAGATTATCCCCCGGGAACCCAGCTTGTTAAGTGGCTTTTCCTTCACTTTAAAAGTGACTCCTTTGACGAAGGGCTTATGTTTGCAGGCTATTATTTCATCCTGATTAGCTTCCTTGCACCCTTCCTTAAGAAGGCGGATGAGATTAAAAATATAGCATTACGCTGGGGTGCAGCTTTTCTTGGTGGAGCGATCATTATATTTATCCCCAGCTGCGTTGAAGCCTTTTTTGCCGACGGGTGCTGCGCGGACCTTTGTATGGCGCTTGCCTACGGGGCCTTTCTTTCAAGTGTTATTGATGAAGATCACCATGAGGACGGATTCTTGCGGTACGGAAGAGACGCACTGTTTTTGTGCTTCATGATGCTATGTAAGAACACCTCATATATATGGCTTTTATTTGCGTTTATATTTGCGCTTTCATACGAGCTCATAATGAAAAAGAAGAACGTTATTAAGGGGCTTCTTTTAAGGTTCCTTCCTCCGGTACTTATATTCGGAAGCTGGTATGTGTTCTGCCTCCTTATGCGGAGAATATCCCGCCTTGCCAGCAACTCGGTTAAGATGGCGACCGGCTCAATGGCGCTTCCTGATTACGATGATGAGCTTATTAGCTCATTCTTTGAGGGCTTCTTTAAGTATCCTATACACCGCTACGAAAACGGAATTTTTAATATGAGCCCTGCGGTGTTCTTTTCACTTGTTATTCTTGTTTTTGCATTGATGGCAGTGGCTGCTTTTAAGAGCAAGGATGTTTCGAAGGGGCGAAGGAACATTTTTCTTCTGGTGTTTGCCTTTATCTCAGGACTTTTATATTACGGTATCCTTTTTGTTACGCACCTTACCTTATTTGCAACGGAGGAGCAGTATCTTGAGCCCTTTGCAATGGTCTCTTCAATAGAAAGATACAGCTGTCCTTTCTCCGTAGGGATGCTAATGCTTATAGCCTACATTCTTCTTGAGACAAAGATATGGTATGTGGCTTCGGTTGCTTTAACTGCCTTTACTGTTCTTACCTGTGATCCCGAGGCCATCTACAGAGCCTACATAGGATATGAGGCTGACAATGCTTCCATACTTGAAATGAGGGAGAGCCTTATTAATGAGGAGATACTTTCTCTTGCTTCATCAAAAGACTTGACTGAGCTTGCTAAAGAGGGAAGAATACTTTACGTCCGTGACCGCGAGGACCTAAGCTGGATATCCCATGCCTACATAAGTTTTTATCTTTCGCCGGTGTCTGTTGTCTATGATTATGTGGAGTCTGACGGTTCATCTCTTGATGAAGAACTTGGAGAGATGATGGAAGAAAATCACGCCTCCTTTGTCTACTATGCCGGAGAGTTGAGGTAATCGTTAAGGTGATTGGCTCCCTTTAAGGCTCCCCTTGAGCGGTTCGGTCTTGACGGACTTGACGGACTTGAAAGGGCGCATAGGCTCCCCTTGAGGGGAGCTGCCGCCGCAGGCGGCTGAGAGGTGTTCACCGCCGTTAATTCATGTTCATCGCGGGCCGGAAATATATTCCGTGAAGGAGCCTTGATCTTAAGCAACTACGGGCACTTAATATTACATCTCAGCACAGGGATGAAAGTCCACGGATGGACTTTCAAGCTCCGGCTGCGGATGATCCGCATCGGAGCGACCCGGAAACTGCCAAAACAGGAAGTGTAATATTTAGTGCCCGTTTGCGTAGATCCAGGATTCAAGGGGAATATATTTCCGGCCCGCCTCAATCCCCCTGTCTTTAGGCAAATAACGCATGAATGTCAGAAATCCACATATTTGCCCAAAGTGCAGCAATGCTGAAGAAACAGAATATAGAAAGCATTACCTGCAATAAATTAATAAATTGACAAACTCTTTCCTAACCTTCATACTGATCTGTATGGAGGTTTTTTATGCATAACGAACGAGGCGCGGGACGTAAGCCCAGGATAAGCGAAGATGAGCTGGCAAATATAGAAAAGAGAATTGACTCCGGAGAAAAGATGGCAACCCTTGCCGAAGAGTACGGGGTTTCCAGGCAGGCATTAAGTAAACGCCTGATTGAACGAAGAACGGCCGGTGCGTATATATTTAAACTGGATTATATGTTGGGGGATGAATGCGCTACAAGGATCGAAATTGATACCCATAAGGAGAGCGTTCACATAATAAATTATGCTTCCCAGATATCAAAAAGGGCATTTGAATTTAATGAAGACCCTTCCTGGGAAGACCTTTCAAAACTTCTTGAGATCATATACTTAAGATCGAATGGACTTGATACAGAATGCCCAACCGGACGACTCCTTTGTTCTGATAAAGATATAAAGGATTTTTCGCTGTCAGAACTTGATAATGAGATAAGGCTCTGTGAGGATAATGAGAATGCTGACATAGTTTGCGAATTTCCGAGGTTTGCTTTTACCAAAAAGGATATCCTTACCCTGCGAACGGACACTGACGGTTATCAGCTTAAGGCAATATCCCACGACAGAAGGTGGTTCGTTAAGTCACAGGCTGTAATCGGAGGCTTGAAAATGAACGACTGGAAGGTTGAAATAATAGCTTCTGATATCTGCGATACTCTTGGAATACCACATGTTTTGCAGAAGTATTGCGAATTTGTGTATGCCGGTCAGATATTTAATGGCGTCTATTCGGCTAATTTTGAACTGGATGGGAAGAACTTCGTTTCCTTCGAAAGACTTCTTGAAAAGATGGGGCTTTCATCTAATGACGAGGAATTCATAAGTATGGATGCCATGTCTAAAATGAACTGGTGCGCTGAAAAGTTGTCAAAGGCAGGCGGGCTTCCGATTGATGCAACATTAAAATACATGCTGGACCTTGCTGTCATTGATTGCCTTTGCGGAAATGTTGACAGACACACAAGGAACTTCGGACTGTTCTTTGATGTGAATACAGAGAGGTTTGAGATCCCACTTATATTTGATAATGGGATGGGGCTTTTCGAGCATGATCCCTACAGGGACAGATATGAAAGCTACGAGAGTGCGATGAATACAGTGTATGTATCGCCTTACGGTGAGGATCCCTTTGACATGATGAAGATGCTTAAGGAGAATTTTAAGCTTCATGATCTTTATCCTCGGTATAAAGATATAAGTTACAGACAGGAATATCTTTCTCCCTTCGCAAAGGAATATTCTGAAAGGATGCTTAAACTATGGCTGAGGTGAGACTTATAAATAATCTTAAGGGCGTACTTTATTATCTGAACACGCCGCTTCTTGATTTTGAAATAAAGGACAGAAAACTTATTAAGGGTGTCGATCTTAATGGAGGAAAACTGTTTCCCTATGAGCTTTCCGTATATGGAATTAGCTACGGAAATATAAATGATTTCTTTAAAAGGCGAACGATGAGGGAAAACTGTATGTTTTACAGGGAACACCTTCAAGCCATCGGAATGGAGAAGTTTGATTTTGACGAATATATAAGGAAAAATAACGGGAACAATAACCTGGATAATTACTGGGTTAAGTTTGAAGATTTCGGAGCGGAAAGATTCGAGGATTTTCTGGCGTAGGTTTACATAACGCCAGAAAACTCTATATAATTCTATATAACTCTATATCTTTCCATATCCATTAAAGGACTAAGGTCAAAGACATCATCAATCTCATAATAAGGAACGCCTTCTTTAATACATTCTTCTTTAAATTCGTAAGAGCAGTTTATAAGGCGGTCTATATTAACCTCATCATCGATGCGCTTCTCCACCACGTCTGCATATTTAATAAGGTCATCCTCATGTGAGCGTATATATTTTTCGCTCATAACGATAAAGACGCAGCGGATATCCTTAAGGTATTTAGCGTCCATATCCCTTTTCCACTCCGAGGGGATATAGCAGCCTTCCAGGATCAGATCCTGCTTATTTTCAATTGCGGTCTTTATCATCTCCCGAAGGAAGGGCCAGAGAAAGTAGCGCATCTCATAGTCGTTTGAAGGAGTAAGGTCGGTTATGCCGCTTCGAATAAAGCCCATCTTTATATGATCTATTGAGGTGCAGGGGAAATTATATTTTTCTATGAGCTTCTTTGAAAGAAGAGTCTTGCCTACGTGTGAGCTTCCGCCTATTAAGATTACCATCTGATACTCCGTTTTACTTAAAATACATGTTTGAATCAGCGGGCACTTTGTTTTTTGCGCCCTGCATCCTATAATAATACCATGGCTTTGCAGATGATTCATCTCGAAATTGCATACAGACTTCTTGGGATCCTTAAGGGGATAGAGGATGAAAGCGCCTATATACTGGGATCCGTTTCCCCTGACTCTGTCCACATGGCCACGGTATACGAGGTTCCCATGAAGGTAAAGTCACATCTTTTTGAGGGGTGCGGCCCCTGGGGAGATACCCGTGACTATGGAAGGTGGCTTCGTAACATTAAGGAATTTTACGAAGAGAAGACTCTGAAGGCTGCGGAAAGAGCGGGAAGTGAAGATAAGGAATCCTATATTTCCTACATCTCCGGAGTGTGCGTCCACTGCATTACCGATTACATGAACGACCTTCATATCTGGAGGAGGGCTTCAAGGATAGAGGTTGGCGCTGATCCGTCACTCTGGTATGAGGATATGGAAGAGTGGACATATGAAAATGTGACTTCCGGGGAAGGCATTAGCGTCTGGGATAGAATGAATGCCCTAAAAGCGACTCAGTCTGATGCAGATAACAAGTGCGCTCCCGAAAAAAAACATAAGGCTGAAAACAATCCCAACTATATCATTCCCAAACGTGAGAACCCGGATTCTCCCATCGAACTTTTCCGTAAGGGCTTTAATAAGGAGGCCTTCGGGATAGACCGGTATCTTTATGAAATAAGCAATAACACATCTGAAATAAGAAGACTTTTAGGTAACGCGCAGCTTAAGGAGTACATGAGGCTTGAAAACAGAGTCGAACTTTCAAACATTAAGAAAATGACGGACCGCCTTCTTAACGAGCAGTACCCCGAAAAAGTCTCAGAGTCCGGCAGTAAGTCCGGCAGCCATACTGTCCTTCCCTTTAAGGGCAAATATATAGATCCGGACTATCTTGATATTTTTATCAGAAAAACAGACGAGTTCGTCACGGAATTTTTATAAAATTTATTCGTTATTTATTTGATTAAATATAAACGCTATGATATAATGCTCTCTGGAAATGATAAATTTTTAACAAACATTTCCGAAGTCGTTAAATAACATTTAAATTGGAGGAATCTTAAATGAGCAAGAAAGTTGTTATCGCAAGTGCTTGCCGTACAGCCATCGGAACAATGGGCGGTTCGTTAAGCACAACACCTGCAGCTGAATTAGGCGCTATCGTTATTAAGGAAGCTGTTAAGAGAGCAGGCATTAAGCCCGAGCAGGTTGATCAGGTTTACATGGGTTGTGTAATCCAGGCAGGTCTCGGACAGAACGTAGCTCGTCAGGCTACACTTAAGGCAGGACTTCCCATCGAAGTACCCGCTGTTACAATGAACGTTGTATGCGGATCAGGTCTTAACTGTGTTAACCAGGCTGCTCAGATGATCATGGCAGGTGATGCTGATATCGTTGTTGCAGGTGGTATGGAGAACATGTCAATGGCTCCTTACGCAGCTATGCAGGCTCGTTTCGGATATAGAATGAACAACGGCAAGTTCGTTGACTGTATGGTTAATGATGCTCTTTGGGATGCATTCAATGATTACCATATGATCAAGACAGCTGATAACATCGCGGAGCAGTGGAAGCTTACACGTGAGGAGCTTGATGAGTTCTCACTTAAGTCACAGCAGAAGGCTTCTGCAGCTATCGCATCAGGCGCTTTCAAGGCAGAGATCGTTCCCGTAGAAGTTAAGAAGAAGAAGGAGACCATCGTATTTGATACAGATGAAGGCCCTCGTCCCAACTCTACAATGGAAGGTCTTGCAAAGCTTCGCCCCATCAATCCCGACGGATATGTTACAGCAGGTAACGCATCAGGAATCAACGATGGCGCAGCAGCTTTAGTTATCATGTCAGAGGACAAGGCTAAGGAGCTTGGCGTTAAGCCTATGGCTACATTCGTAGCAGGAGCTCTTGCAGGTGTTGATCCTTCAATCATGGGTATCGGACCTGTAGCAGCTACTAAGAAGGTTATGGCTAAGGCCGGATACAAGATCGAAGACTTCGACATCATCGAGGCTAATGAGGCATTCGCAGCTCAGTCAGTTGCAGTAGGTAAGGACCTTGGAATCGATGTTGACAAGCAGCTTAACCCTAACGGAGGTGCTATCGCATTAGGACATCCCGTTGGAGCTTCAGGCGCACGTATCTTAGTTACACTTCTTCACGAGATGCAGGCAAAGGGCGCTAAGAAGGGTCTTGCTACACTTTGTATCGGTGGTGGTATGGGTTGTGCTACCATCGTAGAGATGGGCGAATAAATCAGTCACAATGTTTAGATGGCTGGATGCTTGCAATCAAAGCCATCTGAACATTTGTGACGATAACGGGCATGAGTATGTAGTGCGATAGCACGGAATACGAATGGACGTTAGGATTGCGGGAATGCGAAGCATAAAGCAATCCGTATTTATAAAAATACAAGGAGATAACATATCATGGATTATATTTTATATGAGGTAAATGGTGCCGTTGGTACCATTACCATCAACAGAGAGAAGGCTCTTAACGCACTTAATTCTCAGGTGCTTGATGAGCTTAACGCTACTCTCGATGCAGTTGATCTTGATACGGTAAGATGCCTTATCTTAACAGGCGCAGGCGAGAAGAGCTTCGTTGCAGGTGCAGATATAGGCGAAATGAGCACACTTACCAAGGCTGAGGGCGAGGCTTTCGGCAAGAAGGGTAATGATGTGTTCCGTAAGCTTGAGACCTTCCCCATTCCCGTTATCGCAGCAGTTAACGGCTTCGCTTTAGGCGGCGGATGCGAGATCTCAATGAGCTGTGACATCAGGATCTGTTCTGATAATGCAGTATTCGGTCAGCCCGAGGTTGGTCTTGGAATCACACCCGGCTTTGGCGGAACCCAGAGACTTGCTCGTTTAGTAAGCCCCGGAATGGCTAAGCAGATGATCTATACAGCACGCAACATTAAGGCTGCTGAAGCATATCGTATAGGCCTTGTTAACCAGGTTGTTTCAGCCGAGCTTAATGAAGCAGGAGAGGTAGTTGTTTCAGCTAAGGATGCTCTTATGGCAGCAGCAAATAAGATGGCAGCAGGCATTGCGCAGCAGGCTCCCATCGCTGTCCGCAACTGTAAGAAGGCTATTAATGAAGGCCTCCAGGTTGATATGGACAAGGCAATCGTTATCGAGGAGAAGCTTTTCGGTGACTGCTTCGAAACAGAGGATCAGAAGGCAGGAATGGGCAACTTCTTAGAGAAGGATAAGGAAAAGAAGTTAAAGGTCGTTCCCTTCAAGAATAAGTAATATTTTAAACATTCAAATAAAGGAGAAACAAAAATGAAAGTTGGAGTAATTGGTGCCGGTACAATGGGTTCCGGAATCGCACAGGCATTTGCTCAGTGTGACAAGGTAGACACTGTATATCTTTGTGACATTAAGCAGGAGTTCGCTGACGGCGGCTTAGCTAAGATCCAGAAGTCTATGGACAAGCTTGTTGCCAAGGGAAAGAAGACACAGGAAGAGGCTGATGCCGTTACAGGTAAGGTTAAGACAGGTCTCAATGACATCTGTGTTGATGCTGATCTTATCGTAGAGGCAGCACTTGAGGTTATGGATATTAAGAAGGAGTGCTTCAGGAACCTTATGGAGAACATCGTTAAGAATCCTGATTGTATCTACGCTTCCAATACATCATCTCTTTCTATCACAGAGATCGGTGCAGGACTTCCCAAGCCCGTTGTTGGTATGCATTTCTTCAATCCCGCTCCTGTTATGAAGCTCATTGAGGTTATTGCAGGCGCTAACACACCTGAAGATATAGTTAAGAAGGTTACAGATATCTCTGTAGACTTAGGAAAGACACCTGTTAAGGTTAACGAGGCTCCCGGCTTTGTTGTTAACAGAATCCTCATTCCCCTTATCAACGAAGGTATCTTCGTATATTCTGAGGGGATTTCAGACATCGAGGGTATTGACTCAGCTATGAAGCTCGGTGCCAACCATCCCATGGGACCCCTTGAGCTTGGCGATTACGTTGGACTTGATATCGTTCTTGCAATCATGGATGTTCTTTATAAAGAGACAGGTGATTCAAAGTACCGCGCATGTCCTCTTCTTCGTAAGATGGTTCGTGCAAAGAAGCTTGGCGTTAAGACAGGAATCGGCTTCTACAACTACGCTGACGGCGGCAAGGTTCCTACAGATAAGTAATCAATAATATTCAAATAAATTTTTGGAGGATAAAAAGCATGGATTTTACAATGAGTAAAGAACATGAAATGGCAAGACAGCTTTTCAAGGATTTTGCCGAGAACGAAGTAAAGCCTCTTGCACAGGAAGTTGACGAAGAAGAGCGCTTCCCCAGAGAGACTGTTGAGAAGATGGCCAGATACGGCTTCATGGGAATTCCCGTTCCCAAGGAGTACGGCGGACAGGGCTGTGACACACTTACATATGCTATGTGTGTTGAGGAGCTTTCAAAGGTTTGCGGTACCACAGGCGTTATCGTATCAGCTCATACCTCTCTTTGTATCGATCCTATCATGACATTCGGTACAGAGGATCAGAAGAAGAAGTACATTCCTGACCTTGCAGCAGGTAAGAAGATCGGTGCTTTCGGTCTTACAGAGCCCGGCGCAGGTACAGATGCACAGGGTCAGCAGACCAAGGCTGTTCTTGATGGAGACGAGTGGGTTCTTAACGGATCAAAGTGCTTCATCACAAATGGTAAGGAAGCTGATGTATATGTTATCTTTGCTGTTACAGGCAAGGTTGAAAAGCGCGGCAAGATGATGAAGGAGATCTCAGCATTCATCGTTGAGAAGGGTACACCCGGATTTACCTTCGGTGTTAAGGAAAAGAAGATGGGTATCCGCGGATCATCTACATACGAGCTTATCTTTACAGACTGCCGTATCCCCAAGGAGAACCTCTTAGGTGCTCAGGGTAAGGGCTTCAATATCGCAATGCATACACTTGACGGTGGACGTATCGGTATCGCTTCTCAGGCACTTGGACTTGCAGAGGGCGCACTTGAGACAACTATCGCATATGTTAAAGAGCGTAAGCAGTTCGGTAAGGCAATCGGTAACTTCCAGAATACACAGTTCCAGCTTGCTGACATGGCTACCAAGGTTGAGGCTGCTAAGCTTTTAGTTTACAAGGCTGCAAAGAAGAAGGATGAGTACAGAGCTAATCCTAAGGTAAGCTACTCATTCGAGGCAGCTCAGGCTAAGTTATACGCAGCAGAGGTTGCTATGGAAGTAACAACCAAGGCTGTTCAGTTACATGGTGGTTATGGTTACATCAGAGAGTACGATGTTGAGCGTATGATGAGAGATGCGAAGATCACAGAGATCTACGAAGGAACATCAGAGGTTCAGCGTATGGTTATCTCCGCTAACTTATTAAAGTAATAATGGAGGATTAGGAAATGAAGATTGTCGTTTGTATTAAACAGGTTCCTGATACTAAGGGTGGAGTTAAGTTCAATCCTGATGGAACACTCGATAGAGGCGCTATGCTCGCTATCATGAATCCTGATGACAAGGCAGGCCTTGAGGCAGCCCTCAGATTAAAGGATCAGTACGGAGCAGAGGTTACAGTATTAACAATGGGTCTTCCCAAGGCAGCTGATGTATTACGTGAGGCAATGGCTATGGGTGCTGACAAGGGCGTTCTTGTTACAGACCGTGTTCTTGGTGGAGCTGATACATGGGCTACATCAACAACCATCGCCGGTGCACTTCGTAACTTAGAGTATGACCTTATCATCACAGGTCGTCAGGCTATTGACGGAGATACAGCTCAGGTTGGACCTCAGATCGCAGAGCACCTTGGAATTCCCGTAATTTCATATGCTCAGGATATTAAGATTGACGGAGACAAGGTTATCGTTCAGAGACAGTATGATGACAGATATCATGTTCTCGAAGCTAAGATGCCCTGCCTTATAACAGCTCTTTCAGAGCTCAACGAGCCCAGATATATGACAGTTGGCGGTATCTTTGATGCATGCGCAGCTGAGATCACAACCTGGGGCAGAGCAGATCTTAAGGATGTAGAGGATTGCAACTTAGGTCTTGCAGGTTCTCCTACAAAGATCGCCAAGGCTTCTGATAAGGTTAGAAAGGGTGCAGGCGAAAAGGTTGCTCCCGAATCACCTGAGGAGGCAGTTGAGTACATCGTTGGCAAGATGAAAGAAAAGCACTTAGGAGGACTTTAAGATGAATTTAGAAGAATATAAAGGAGTATTTGTCTTCGCTCAGCAGGTAGATAACGAAGTCAGCAGTATTGCATACGAGTTACTTGGCAAGGCAAAGGAATTAGCAGCTCCCCTTAACACAAATGTAACAGCAGTTCTTATCGGTTCAGGCGTAAAGAACCTTACAGATTCACTTGCTGAGTACGGTGCAGACAGAGTTATCGTTGTTGATGATCCCGAACTTAAGGAGTACAGAACAGAGCCTTATGCACACGCACTTGCATCAGTCATCAACGAGTACAAGCCTGAGATCATGTTAGTTGGTGCAACAGCTATCGGACGTGACCTTGGCCCTACAGTTTCAGCAAGAGTTGCTACAGGACTTACAGCTGACTGTACAGTACTTGAGATCGGTGATTTCCCTCTTAACCCCATTCCCGGTAAGGAAGCAGAGCAGAAGCACAATCAGCTTCTTATGACTCGTCCTGCATTCGGTGGTAACACTATCGCTACTATCGCCTGCCCTAACAACCGTCCTCAGATGGCAACAGTTCGTCCCGGCGTTATGCAGAAGATCGCTCCCGTTGCAGGCGCTAAGGCAGAGGTTATTGAGTATAACCCCGGCTTCACACCTAACAACAAGTATGTAACCATCAAGGAAGTAGTTAAGGCTGTTTCAGATGTTGAAGATATCATGGCTGCAAAGATATTAGTATCAGGCGGACGTGGAGTTGGATCTGCTGAGAACTTCAAGCTCCTTGAGGACCTTGCAAAGGTTGTTGGCGGTACAGTATCTTGCTCAAGAGCAGTTGTAGATTCAGGCTGGAAGCCCAAGGATCTTCAGGTTGGTCAGACAGGTAAGACAGTTAGACCTCAGGTTTACTTCGCAATTGGTATCTCAGGTGCCATCCAGCACGTTGCAGGTATGGAAGAGTCTGACGTTATCATCGCTATCAACAAGGATGAGGATGCTCCTATCTTTGACGTAGCAGATTACGGTATCGTAGGAGATCTTAATAAGATCGTTCCTCAGTTAACAGAGAACCTTAAGGTCGAGCTTGCTAAGAAGAACGGTAAGTAATTAGCAGTAATCATTCGGAAGGACCGGACAGTAAAGTTCGGTCCTTTCTTTATATTTAATTGATTTTCACACTTACATCAAAACGTATTCATGTTATACTTTATCTGGTGTGCCATATGATGGCATAAAGGTATGAAAGCAGAGGAATAAAGATGAATATCCTTGATATTAACACAGTTGAATTAGACGAAAATGACACTAGTGTCATAATTATAGATCAGACCCTGTTGCCCGGACGCACAGAGCTTATTAAGTTAAGGAGCGCTAAGGAGATATGGGATGCCATATATTTACTTAAGGTGAGAGGCGCTCCGGCCATCGGGGTTGCAGCAGCCTACGGAATATATGTACTTGCAACACAAATAAATGAAAAAGAAGATAAAGATGCCTTTTATGCTGAATTTAAGAAGCAGAAGGAATACCTTAATTCATCACGTCCCACAGCAGTTAATCTTTCCTGGGCATTAAACAGGATGGATAAGGTATGCCATAAGGCGCTCTTTGATGATAAAAGATCCATAAGCGAAACCCTTGATATACTTAAGATCGAGTCCAAGGCCATACAGCAGGAGGATATAGATACCTGCAAGGCAATCGGCGAGTATGGCTTAAGTCTTATTAAGAAGGGGGATGGTATCCTTACCCACTGTAATGCGGGACAGCTTGCAACCAGCAAGTACGGAACGGCTACTGCACCTATATATTTAGGCCATGAAAGAGGCTATGATCTTCACGTATTTGCTGATGAGACAAGACCCCTTCTGCAGGGAGCGCGCCTTACATCCTACGAGCTTCATTCTGCAGGAATAGATGTGACCCTTATCTGCGACAATATGGCCTGCACTGTTATGAAGAAAGGCCTTGTTAATGCGGTATTCGTAGGCTGTGACAGGGTTGCCATGAACGGAGATGCAGCCAATAAGATTGGCACAAGCGGTGTTGCCACCATAGCAAAGAGGTTCAACATTCCCTTCTATGTTTGTGCTCCTACATCAACCATAGATCCCAACACTAAAACCGGCGATGGGATAAAGATAGAAGAACGTCCCCACGAGGAGGTTACCGAAATGTGGTATAAAGAGAGAATGGCTCCTGAGGGAGTTAAGGTCTTTAACCCTGCCTTTGACGTGACTGATAATGAATATATTACAGGTATAATAACCGAGTATGGGATTGCCAGGGCACCATATGAGGAATCCCTTAAAGAGATACTCTTAAAGAAAGAGAAGGCCAATGCTTTATAATTTTGATTTTTCAATTGCAGCACTAGTATTTCTTTTGATACTGTTTATATTTTTAAAGACACAGTTTGTTACTGACATATGGAGTAACAAGATCTTCCTTGCAATCATAGGAACATTATTTTTTGCGGATCTTTTTGATATTCTGTCAGGTATGGCCATATCCTACCCATATTCGATACCGTTATGGCTGAACCACGTGTTGAACATAGGATATTTTACAGGCGCCGGAGTAGCATCGGGACTGCTTCCCGAATATGTTTATGCCCTTATCACAAACGAAGATAAGATAACCATGAAATTCGGTTGGGTAAACAGATCGATCCTTTCGGTGTATATTCTTCTGGCACTTACAAGTCCGTTAACAGGCTTCATTTATTACTTTGATGATTCAAGAAAATATACACATGGAACACTTTATGCGCTGGCATATCTGCTCCCGGTGTATTACATGGTTTTCAGCCTTATACTTGTCTTTGTACATAAAAGGAATCTTAACAGAAAACAATTTTTATCGATCATTCTGTTTGTGGTCGTAGCAAACGTAGGAACCTTTATACAGCTTATATTTGCGCAGGATTATCTGCTTGTTATATTTGCTGCATCCGTTGCGGCTTTCCTTATGCTCATCGGATTTGAGACCCCTGACTACCGTGAGCTTACGAGAGTAAGGGATGAGCTTATGGAATCCCAGAAAGAGCTTTCGGTACTGCATGGCAGAGAACTTGAAATGAGCAGAGTCCTGCATGCTAAAACCAAATCAGCATCCTGGGCCATATATTTTGACGAAAATGCCAATATGAAGGAAGCAACCTGGTCGGATGAATTTTTCGAAATGCTGGGCTATGGGGATGATAAGGAAAAGGGCCTTATCCCTCAGGAAAAGATATACACACTTTGGAATGATTCCCTTCATCCTGATGATAGAGATAGGATGATGAAGATATTCGCAGACGGAATGGTCTACGGAACAGGGTATGATGAGGAATACAGGCTTATAGACAAGGCGGGAGTAAGCCACTGGTACCACGGAACAGGCGTAGTTAAGTTATCTGAGACTACGGGAAAGATAGAGAACTATCAGGGACTCATCATGGATATAGATGATGAGAAGAAGGTTGAAGAGCTTACAAACGAAAAGCTTAAGGCCTTAAGCGAACTTGAGGAGTCAAGGAAGGAGCTTCAGGAGGCCCTTAAAAAGGCCGAAAGCGCTTCAGAAGCAAAGACAAGATTCCTTTCGAATATGTCCCATGATATCAGAACTCCCATGAATGCCATTGTGGGCTTTACTGATATTGCAAGGGAAAATATAGACAATAAAGAAATGGTACAGGATTCCCTTTCAAAGATAGAATCTTCCGGAAAGCACCTTTTAAGTCTCATAAACGATGTGCTTGACATGAGCCGCATAGAATCAGGGAAGACCACCATTGAGCTTCAGCACACAGCCCTTAAGGAGCTTCTTAACGGCACAGTGGGGATGGTTGAGTCAAAGATAAAGGAAAAGAATCAAAACCTTGCCGTTAACTTCGATGGCATTAAGGATGATCATGTATTCTGCGACAGACTTCATTTAAACGAGATCCTGATAAATATATTGGGAAATGCTATTAAGTTTACCAATGAAGGCGGAACGATAAGGATGGTGGTAAGGCAGGAGGAGACTTCTAATACAAAGAAGCCCAACTACATCTTCAGCATTAAGGACAGCGGAATCGGTATGAGCGAGGAATTTCTAGCCCATATCTTTGAGCCCTTCGAAAGAGAAAAGACATCCACCATAAGCAGGACCCAGGGAACGGGACTTGGAATGGCAATAACAAAGTCACTGGTTGATATGATGGGCGGAACCATAGAGGTTAAAAGCAAGATTAACGAAGGCTCAACCTTTATAGTTAAGCTTCCCTTTGAAAAGTGCGAGGATGAGATACTTATTGAAGGCAAAGAGGCTTCTTCAAACAAAGAAAACGAAGAGGTTTCAAAGGATGAAATGCTTGATGTCCTTAGGACCAAAAAGATACTGCTTGTAGATGATAATGAGACTAACAGGCTTGTTGCAAGACGTCTTTTTGAAATGAGGAATATTAAGATAACTGAGGCCTCGGACGGAGTTGAGGCATTAGATATGATTGAAAAAGGCGAGCCCTTTGACATTATCCTAATGGATATCCAGATGCCGGGCATTGACGGCTATGAGACAACAGACAGGATAAAGGCCCTTCCTGATAAGGAAAAGGCTCAAGTTCCCATTATTGCCATGACAGCGGATGCCTTTGAGGAAGATAAAAAGAAAGCCTTAGATTATGGAATGAAGGGGCATGTTGCAAAGCCCTTTAAGATCGATGAGCTTATTAAGACTCTGTATGAGACTCTACAATAAGAAGTATGCCGCTTTTAATGGAGATGAGAGCAGGTTTATCGGTGAAATGATTTCCGTGACCTAAAGGAAAAGAATTCGTTAAGGTTATGTTTTCGGCATTATAAAGAGCGTCCTTAATGGTAAGACCATCGCAGCGATCGGTTAATGAAAATAAAGAAAAGCAAAAGCCCTCCCTTCCCTCAAGGGAGAGCTTTTTTTCATCTTCTGTAAGTGTCATAAGGCTTTCGCCTTTGCTTAATATATGTCCCTTTCCGCTATTAAGTGCAATATAGTGAAGGGATTCTATATTTGCAATAAAGTGGTCGCTTCTTCCGCCTAAGGCGCATACTAAGGTTATATCTTTATAGTCCTCTGAAAGGGCATGCTTAATTGCAAGCATGGTATCAGTATCATCCTTCATAACAGGGTATCTTTTTATATTTACCCCGGGAAAGATATCGGAAGGGTCGCAATTCAGGGAGTCGAAGTCGCCTATTATAAGATCAGGCCTAATTCCCATTTTAGAGGCATAAAGGACGCCCCTGTCGCAGGCAATCATAAGATCATATTGAGTTATGTCAACCGGACGGACGAATTCAGAAAGATCTTCAAATTCGCCGCCGCTTATTATAAGACACTTTTTCATGGAAAATCTTTACATGTCTGAATCAGGGTTTAAAAGAAGCTTCTTCGTTGCAGGAATGCTTAAGAGAGCAAAGGCTCCTATAACCGTGAAGATAAGCTCGGGAAGCATGTAGGCTCCGTTATATAAAAGGCTGTAGAGGATCTCATTATCAGTTGAGAAGCCTTCCCAAAGGGAACCGAAGCTGTGCCAGATAACAACGCCGCTTATAACATGTACAAGGAATCTTAAGAAGACTGCGAGTACTATGCCTGCTATGGCACCGCCTGTTTTTTTCTCCCGGAAGAGGCCTGCTATACCAAGTACAGTGAAGGCGATTATATAGTCAAGAAGTATGCATGCGATAAGGGATACGGGAGTAAGTCCCCAGCCGAATAGTCCATCCAGAACACCCTGGCCGAACTGCACAAGGGAGTATACGAAGGAAACCGCAAAGCCCGGCTTTATTCCCCAGCGTATTGAGTAGATGACAATAGGGAGCATTGAAAGAAGAGTGATGGAGCCGCCCCAGGGAAGCTTAAATACCCTGATGTAGCTTAAGACTGTGGCGAGAGCAACCATTGCGGCACCCTCTGTGAGTTTTCTTGTTTTTGAGTTTGACATAAAAAAATCCTCCTTAAATAGCATAGGAGGGCTTCATCGATTATATGCTTCCCTACGCCGGCATTATCCGGGTCAGGTAGTGAGGGTTAGGTTTAAACCTATCTCAGCGATGTGCGCCCCTAGCAACAATATTTTTAACATGAAACAGTATAAGACTACCCTCTTAAAAATGCAACACGGGGGGCTAAAATTTGCCTTTTATTCTACATTGTGATAAAATGCTTGAAATGTGTGTTTGACTGTGTCTAAATGAACAGTTGGAGGATTACATGGAAGAACAGAAGAAAAAGATGCGTAACAGATACGCCGTCATGATCGTTAAGGAGCATGAGGACGGATCCATTACATCTCACCACATTGGAACTACCATAGTTGAAGCAGCACTCATAATTTTCTGTGCGATATTTATATTTTTCGTATGCAAGCTTATCTATGATTCCATAGTGCTTAAGAATTCAAAGGCGCAGATAGTACAGCAGATCGTAGAGATCAATGACTTAACTGAGCAGAATGAAACCCTGACAGTTGAAAACGATACATTAACAACCAAGGTTCAGGTGCTTTCAGACACTGTATCAAAGAAGGCTGCAACCGAGGAAGCAATAACCCAGGAAGAAACAGAAAATGCTACTCCCAAGGGATTTCCTTTAAGCGGCGGAACCTCGACAATGGTATCTGAAACAGATGGAGATAATCCACTTGTGAAGTTCACGGTTTCAGCCGGAATCAATATAGTTTCTTCGGGAACGGGAACCGTGCTTGCTGTTGAGGATGATGCTGAGTACGGAACCAGGATCATCATCGATCATAATAACGGCTACAAGTCAATATACAGGAACTCAGGAGATGTGCTGGTGAAGGCGGGAGATACCCTCGGAAAGAGCTACATACTGTTTTCGGTAGGCTCTGAGAATTCTGACTTCGGATATCAGATAATGTACGAGGATGAATATGTTGATCCCATGGATGTGCTTGAGATCAACGGTTAAAGAAAATAAAAGGCCCTTCCTTTTGGAAGAGCCTTTTTTGAATCTTTAAGGTTATTTAATCTTTTTTGAGTCGGCCGAATACCAGGTCATAGCCGTCTGAACCGTAATTTAAGGATCTGTTAACACGGGAGATGGTGGCGGTTGATGCACCGGTCTTCTCGGCAATGTCTATATAGGTTTTCTTTTCGTTTAACATTGCGGCAACCTCGAAACGCTGTGAGAGTGAAAGTATCTCATTTATGGTGCAGAGGTCTTCGAAAAATCTATAACATTCTTCCTCATCCTGAAGTGAGAGGATGGCTTCAAAAAGATGGTCTGTTGCTTCGGTTTTGATCTTGGGGTTCATAATATCCTCCTAAAAGTGATACCTATACTCTATCACTTTAAAATTTTACAGTAAAGAAGTTTTGGCAAAAATATGAATGTAATAATCATAGGCGGCGGTGCTTCCGGTATGATGGCCGGGATCGTGGCAGCATCCAATGGACATAAAGTAACAATACTTGAACATAAGGACAAGATAGGCAAAAAACTCCTTGCAACAGGAAACGGAAGATGCAACCTGACCAATGCATCATTGCTTAATGAGCCTTGGAAATCCTATCCACTTTGTGACACTAATGTCATAAAGGAAATATTCAGGCAGTTTTCCTATGAGGATACCTGTGATTTCTTTTATGACCTGGGAATCATCCTAAAAGACAGAAACGGTCTTAAATATCCCCTTTCAGACCAGGCATCTGCTGTGCTTGATGCGCTGCGCTTTAGACTTTATGAATTATCGGTTAACATAATATGCGACTGCAGCGTTAAAGATATAAAAGGCCCCCGGGGCAATAAAAAGGAATTCGAAATACAAACGGATAAGGGCATTTTTAGGGCTGACAGGGTTATATTATCAACAGGCTCAAAGGCCCAGCCAAAGCTTGGATCAGACGGCTCAGGCTATGAGCTTTCCAAGAGATTAGGACATCGCTTAGTTAACATAACACCGGGGCTTGTGCAGGTAAGGTGCAAGGGAGAGCAGTATAAGGCCTTAGCGGGAGTAAGGTGCCAGGCTAAACTATATCTTTATGAAAATGATAAAAAGATATATGAGGAGGAAGGCGAGCTCCAGTTCACGGCCTATGGAATATCAGGCATAGTGACGATGAATGTTTCAAATTACCTTGCAGAGCGTGATATAAAGAAAAGCCGCATAGAGGCAGACCTTTTGCCGGGGATGTCCTTTGAAGAGTTAAAGGAAGAACTTTTTAAGAGGGGGGAGCGCTTTAAGGAAAGAGAGGCGGTATTCCTTCTTAACGGTATGCTTCCAAGGAAGCTTATTGAAACGCTTCTTAAGGAGTGCGGGGTAAAGACAGGAGATTCAATTGCTGGTATACATAAAAATACATTATGTAAACTAACGGAGAAAATAAAAAATTATCCCATTGAGATAACAGGAACAAACACCTTCGATGAGGCACAGATATGCTTGGGAGGAGTTGACCTTAAGGATATTAAGCCCAACATGGAGAGCAAACTTGTGCCGGGACTATATTTTTGCGGTGAGATACTTAATCTTCATGGAAACTGCGGAGGTTTTAATCTGCAACTTGCCTGGAGCACCGGGGCGATTGCCGGGCAAATTATGTAAACCTCGAAAATTGCCGGCTATTATCCGGCGACTATTATCAGGTCATTATTATGTGGTTTTAAAAACCCGATGGTGTTATAATGAGGTGGCGACATTTGGTGCAGAGTGAATGTGCCCCTTCTAAGTTGCCGGATAGTTTGATTTGAGGTGGGATATGACAATAGACAGTGATGATCTTTTAAACAGCATACTGGCATCTCTTGACAGGATTCACAATATAAAGTCTGACGAGATGCCTGATATAGATCTTTATATGGATCAGGTGACCACGTTCATGGAGAGCAAGCTTAAGAACGCGACCAGACATCCTGATGAGGACAAGATCCTTACGAAGACCATGATCAACAATTATGCGAAGAACGATCTGCTTCCTCCCCCTGATAAAAAGAAATATTCCCGCGAGCATATAGTAATGCTTATCTTTATCTATTACAGCAAGGGAATAATGTCTATCTCGGACATCCAGACCATGCTCAAGCCCCTAACTGAGAGATATTTTAATTCAGACGGACCTATTGACCTTTGTAAGATATATGATGAGGTCTTTTCCATGGAGGAGGAGCGCAGGGAAGAAATAAAGGAGGACATTAAGAAAAAATTCGAGCGTGCATCCAAGACCTTCACGGATTATCCTGATGAGGACAGGGAGATACTTCAGATGTTTTCAGTGATCTTCATGCTGGGGTTTGATGTATATACGAAGAAGCTCCTTATCGAGAAACTTCTTGACCTTGCAACAGCCACTGAAGAAGAGGAATAGAGGATATTTTTAAGGTTCAGATAAGTACCTTAGTCAGATAGACAAATATAGAATTTATTTGATATAATTTTAGACGTGTGGGTTTTCCATACGTCTATATTTTTGTCATAAAATAAATACAATGCAGGGTAAATAAGGAGGAGGAATTTAATATGGGACTTATTAAAGCATTGACACAGGCAGCAGGATCAACATTAGCAGATCAGTGGAAAGAGTTTTTCTACTGTGATTCTCTTGATGCTGACACTCTTGTCATAAAGGGCCAGAAGAAAACAAAAGGAAATAATAAGGGATCTGACAACATTATCTCAAACGGATCCGTTATAGCAGTTAATGAAGGACAGTGTATGATCATCGTAGATCAGGGTAAGGTTGTTGAGCTTTGCGCTGAGCCCGGTGAGTTCAAATACGATACTTCCACAGAGCCTTCTATCTTTTCGGGCAACTTAAAGGATTCAATCCTTGATACATTCAAGACTATGGGCAAGCGTATCACCTTTGGCGGAGATACAGGCCATGATCAGAGAGTATATTATTTCAATACCAAGGAGATCATGGGAAATAAATACGGAACAGCCAATCCCGTACCTTTCCGTGTTGTTGATAACAATATCGGTCTTGATGTTGATATCTCAATCAGATGTAATGGTGAATATTCCTACAGGATCGTTGATCCCATCCTTTTCTATACAAATGTATGCGCAAACGTAACCGATTCCTTCGAAAGAACAGAGATCGATTCGCAGCTTAAGACAGAGCTTTTAACAGCTCTTCAGCCTGCATTTGCAAAGATATCAGAGATGGGCATCAGATATTCAGCAGTTCCCGGACATACAAAGGAACTTGCAGATGCTCTTAATACCGAACTTTCAGACAAGTGGAGCAATTTAAGAGGTATTGAGATCGTATCCTTCGGTGTTAATACAATGAAGGCTTCTGAAGAAGACGAGGCTATGATCAAGGAACTTCAGAAGACTGCAGTTTACAAGAACGCAAACATGGGTGCAGCTGCAATGGTAGGCGCTACGGCAGAGGCTATGAAGGCTGCAGCTTCCAATACATCAGCAGGACCTATGATGGCATTTGCAGGAATGAACATGGCTCAGCAGGCAGGCGGCGGAGTAAACGCTCAGAGCCTCTACGCTATGGGTGCCCAGCAGCAGGCTCAGCAGCAGTCTCAGGCTACACCTCAGATGGCAGCTCCTTCACAGGCAGCAGGTTGGACATGCAGCTGCGGAGCAACAGGAAACACAGGTAAGTTCTGTTCAGAATGTGGTAAGGAAAAGCCCGCAGAGTCTGCAGGCTGGACATGCAGCTGTGGAACTGTTAACTTAGGTAAGTTCTGTTCTAACTGCGGAGCTAAGAAGCCTGCAGGTGTTCCCCAGTATAAGTGTGACAAGTGCGGATGGACTCCCGAGGATCCTACCAATCCTCCCAAGTTCTGTCCTGAGTGCGGAGATCCCTTCGATAACGGAGATATCCAGTAAACTTAATTAACAATCTTTGCTTAATAATGGTGAGAGGATGTAGAAGCATCCTCTCATCGTGTATAGATATGATTCCCGAATGAGATCATGAATGTATAAAGGGAGAAGAAATGGCAGACGAATTTGAAGAATATAAAACTACTGACACATTAAAGGAAACTGATCGTAAATGTCCCCAGTGCGGAGGTACGATGGATTTTAACCCCTCAACAGGCGGACTTAAGTGTCCCTACTGTGATTATGAGGAGGCAATCCCCGAGGAAGTTAATAACGAAGAGGGAGAGGTGACAAAGGCCACCGAGCTTCCCTTTGATGATGCCACCATCACCGAGAATTACGACTGGGGAACTGAGACTAAGACCATAATCTGTAAGAGCTGCGGAGCAGAATCTGTTTATAATGCACAGGTAATCTCCTCTGAATGCCCTTACTGTGGATCGAACCAGGTAACAGAGGCAGGTGATAATTCAAAGGTAATGGCTCCCGGAGGAGTTGTTCCCTTTAAGATCGATCAGAAGAGCGCAGCAGAGCGTTTTAAGACCTGGATCAAAAAGAGATTTTTCTGTCCCAAGAAAGCAAAGGAATCTGCCAATCCCAAGAAGTTCAAGGGAATGTATCTTCCTTACTGGACCTTCGATGCAGATACCGATTCAGTCTACACCGCTGAATGGGGACGCGACAGAAAGGTAAAGAGAGGCGATCATGAAGAGATAGTTACCGACTGGCACCGTACTGAGGGTTCGATAAGCGAATTCTTCAATGATGAGCTTGTCTGCGGAACCTCCAACGAAAGCGCTAACCTTCTTAAGGGAGTTGAGCCCTTTGATACAGAGGATAATAAGGCCTATAAGCCTGAGTATGTGGCAGGCTTCGGAGCAGAGAAGTATTCAATCGGTGTGCGGGATGCCTGGAAGAGTGCTGAAGTGAGCATCAAGTCAAAGATAAAGAACAGCATTCAGTCTGAGGTTACGGGACGTCACAACGCCGATCGCGTAAGGAACATCAATTTCAATACACGTTTCAGCAACAGAACCTATAAGTACCTTCTTCTTCCAATCTGGATCTCCAGCTACAAATATAAGGATAAGGTATATAATTTCGTAGTTAACGGTCAGACCGGAAAGGTTTCCGGAAAGACTCCTATTTCAGCATTGAGAGTTGCTATTGTAGTTGTAATAGCCATTATACTCATTGCTCTATTCTTTTATCTTCAGCAGTAACAGGAGATTTTTAAGTGTCAATTTATGATTCATTAAATAAAGAACAAAAGGAAGCGGTCTTTCACACAGAGGGACCGCTCCTTGTGCTTGCAGGAGCAGGAAGCGGCAAGACCAGAGTCCTGACCCACAGGATAGCCTATCTCATAGATGAAATGGGTGTTAATCCATATAATATCCTGGCAATAACCTTCACTAACAAGGCAGCAGGGGAGATGAAGGAGAGGGTTAAGAACCTTGTGGGTGAGGGGAGTGAAAGTATATGGGTTTCAACCTTCCACAGCAGCTGCGTAAGGATTTTAAGAAGGTTTGCGGACAGACTTGGTTATGATGAAAACTTCACCATATACGATGCGGATGATTCCAAGAACATCATGAAGGATGTGTGCAAGCGCCTTTCCATAGATACCAAGGTCCTTAAGGAGCGGACCATCCTTAATGCAATATCAAATGCCAAGGATGAGCTTATAGCGCCTGATACCTACAGGGTCGAAAACCGCGGGGATTTCAGATTAAGCCGTATAGGCGATGCCTATGATGAGTACCAGAAGACCCTTAAGAAGAATAACGCTATGGACTTTGATGATCTTATCATGAACACTGTGCTTCTTCTAAGGCAGAATGCGGATGTCAGGGATAATTATCAGAAGCGGTTTGAATATATACTTGTGGATGAGTATCAGGATACCAATACATCCCAGTTCATGCTGATTAACGAACTTGCCGCCGGATATAAGAACCTGTGCGTGGTGGGTGATGATGACCAGTCTATTTATAAATTCAGGGGTGCAAACGTAAGAAACATACTGGATTTTGAGAAGTATTACGAGAACACCACGGTGATAAGACTTGAGCAGAATTACCGCTCAACCCAGAATATATTAGATGCTGCAAACGGCGTCATAAAGAATAACATGGGACGAAAGGAAAAGTCCCTCTGGACCAGGGAGGAAGCAGGTTCCCTTATCCATTTCAGAATGTTTGACAACGCCTATGAGGAGGCTGAATTCATAGCCTCTGACATTGCACGGAAGGCAAGAAGGGGCGAACTTGACTATAATGATGCGGCAGTTCTATATAGGACCAATGCACAGTCAAGACTTTTGGAAGAGCGCTTCATCTATGAGGGTATTCCCTACAATGTGGTTGGCGGGGTTAATTTCTATGCCCGTAAAGAGATAAAGGATATACTTGCCTACCTTAAGACGATAGATAACGGCAGGGATGATCTTCAGGTTAAGAGGATAATAAATGTTCCCAAGAGAGGGATCGGTGCAGCCTCAATAAATAAGGTCCAGGAATATGCTGATATCCACGGGATAAGTTTCTTTGATGCTCTTTTAAGCGCATCGGATATTCCTTCAATAGGAAAAGTCGCTTCGAAGCTTACCGGATTTGCCAACATGATCGTTGTTTTGCGGGCCAAGCTTTCTGAAATGTCTTTAAAGGATTTCGTAAGGGCCGTGCTTGATGACACTAAATATATTCAGGAGTTTGAGGCGGACTCTGAGGAAGAGGCCGAGACCCGTATTGAAAATATAGAAGAGCTAGTAAACAAAGTCATAACCTTTGAGGAGGAGCATGAGAAGGCAACCTTAAGCGCTTTCCTTGAGGAAGTTTCCCTTGTGGCGGATATAGATAATATTGACGAGACGGTTTCAAAGGCACTTTTAATGACACTTCACGCTGCAAAGGGTCTTGAATTTAAGCATGTATACCTTGCAGGAATGGAGGATGGAGTATTCCCTTCGTATATGTCCATAATGGATGATGATCCTTCAGAGATCGAGGAGGAGAGGCGTCTTGCCTACGTAGGTATCACAAGAGCTAAGGAGGAACTTACCCTTACCTATGCAAGGTCAAGGATGGTCCGCGGGGAGACCCAGTATAATGCTGTTTCCCGTTTCGTTAAAGAGATACCTGTGAAGCTTCTTGATAACAGAGTGCCGGGAAAGAAAGTGGATGAGTATTCGGATGTTAGTTCAGACGTTTTCGTCCGGCCGAAGGCTGTCCTTACAAAGAAGACAACCAGCGCATCGGTTAAGCCCTTTATAGCTTCAATGAACCTTGATTCCCTTAAGGGCTCGGCGATTGCAAGCGGCGGAAAGCCTGATTACGATATAGGAGACAGAGTTAAACATATTAAGTTCGGCGAAGGAACCGTTACCGATATGGAGGCAGGCCCACGGGATTATAAGGTTACGGTGGACTTTGATGTCCACGGAAATAAGATCATGTATGCTTCCTTTGCAAAATTGCAGAAAATATAAACATACCTGCATGCTCACATATTGTTTTAAAAACCACTTGGTGGTATAATTGAAAACACGCGGATTACCGCAAAGGTATTTTATTGGAGGATATGATATGTTTTCAGTTAATGATGCAAAGACAAAGATCGAGGATATAGCAGGAGCAGTTAAGAACGCAGAGATACTTAACTCACTTAAGGACGTAGACCTTAAGGATTTAAAGGACTTAAAGGATTTAAAGGATCTTAAGGACTTAAAGGACCTTGCTAATTTCAGAGCTTTATATAAGAAGAACGAAGCGATCGAAGAGGTTGAGGACAAGAAAAAGAACAATACTCTTATCTGGGTACTTGCCATCATCGGTATCGTGGTTGTAGCCTGCGGAATAGGATATGCCATCTACAGATTCCTTGTTCCCGATTATCTTGAAGATTCCTTCGATGAGTTCGAGGATTTTGATGATGATTTCTTTGAGGACGAGGATGAGAAGGACGACTTAACAAACTGGGATGATGTTGAGGAAGTCGAAGTTGATCCTGTTAAGAAGGAAGAAGCTCCTGAAGAAGATAAGGAAGAGAAATAATATATTTTTATAAAGATATATAGGATATTCGGGCACACTTAACGGTGTGCCCTTTTTGATATTTTTATACTGATAAAACAAATAAAAAATAAAGGAGAACCCGATGAAAAAGGGAGAGATCTATGAGGGAGTCGTTTTAAGAACGGACTTTCCAAATAAGGGAATCATTAAGCTTTTAAATGAGGATGGTACGGAGAATACCGTGACTATTAAAAATACGATTCCCGGGCAGAAGATAAGCTTCAGATTAAGCAAAAAGCACGGAGATCACGGAGAGGGAACGCTCATTAAGGTGCTTGAAAAGGCGCCCTGCGAGATAGAACCGCCCTGTCCGCATTTTGGCATCTGCGGAGGCTGTACCTATTTAAATCTTCCCTATGAGAAGGAACTTGAACTTAAGAACGAGCAGATAAAGAGACTCCTTACGGAAGGACTTAAGAAGCAGGAGGAACCCTGGGAATACGAAGGAATAGTCGGTTCACCTCAGCCTTACGAATACAGGAACAAAATGGAATTTTCCTTTGGGGATGAGTATAAGGACGGGCCGCTGGCTCTCGGAATGCACAAACGGGGAAGCTTCTATGATGTTGTAAGTGTTAATGAGTGCCGGATAGTTGATTCCGACTACAGAAAAGTGCTTACGAAGACACTTTCTTACTTTGATGGTGTCTCTTATTATCATAAACAAAGCCATAGGGGAACGCTGCGGCATCTCCTTGTCCGCAAGGCTAAAAAGAGTTCTGAGATGCTCATCGCTATTGTAACATCCTCTGAATATGCATCCGAACTTTTAGAAAAGAAAAAGAGCATGGAGGAGTGGAAGAACATGCTTCTTTCACTTGATTATTCAGGTGGAAAGATAGCAGGAATCCTTCACATAGTAAACGATTCCATAGCCGATGTTGTTAAGGCTGATGAAACCCATGTCCTTTATGGTAAAGAGAGCATAAGCGAGGAACTCTTAGGACTTAAATTTGATATTTCAACCTTCTCATTTTTCCAGACCAATTCCTTAGGGGCCGAGGTTCTCTATGAAAAGGCAAGGGAATATGTGGGAGACCTCTCGCAGGGCGGTGAAAGATCCGCCACGGTATTTGACCTTTACTCCGGAACCGGCACAATAGCTCAGCTCATGGCTCCTGTATCTAAGAAGGTCATAGGAGTTGAGATAGTTCCAGAGGCTGTGATGAAGGCCAGAGAAAATGCTGTTATAAATGGTTTACATAACTGTGAATTCATAGCCGGAGATGTTCTTGCTGTCCTTGACGACATAAAGGAAAAACCGGATTTCATAATCCTTGATCCTCCCCGTGACGGAGTTCATCCCAAGGCCCTTAAAAAGATAATCGATTACGGCGTGGAGCGCCTCATATATATTTCTTGCAAGCCCACAAGCCTCGTTCGCGACCTTGAAAGCTTCCTTCTTGCAGGCTACCGCGTAACGAAAGCCTGCGCCGTGGACCAGTTCCCCTGGACTGCAAACTGCGAGACATGTGTCTTACTTTGCCACCAAAAAGCAACTAAGTATGTCACTATGGATTATGAACCTGATGGGAGCTATATGAATACAATGAAAAAATTGGAGTAACAATATGTTACTCCAATTTGCTCTATTCGTTGACATATTCCCAACGATAACCGCCTGCTTTATTTCGTATTCCTTTACATGCTGAACTGATATTATTATGTGGTCCAAGATTATAATATTCAGCAGCTGCTTTTATACTATCAAAATATATTCGCTATTCTAAAAGTGAGCCACTTGAACCTCAAACGCTGACTTGAAAGT
>R20__coassemble_10_pt1 | contig 146185 bp, 143 predicted proteins | sample R20__metabat2_low_PE_052 | metagenome-assembled genome bin R20 | reverse complement strand
ATAAAATCCTCCATAAATTTAAATGATTGTTTGTTGGTTACTGTTTTCCGTAAGCCCGTCGACTGACTTGCGGTATGCGCGCATAAGAAAAAGGCCCTCTCCTGTTCTTAGGAGAAAGCCTTAGTCTTCGTTGATTTCGATGACTTCATATTGGTCATCGGGTTTCAATATTAAGTTGTGATCAAGGAACTTCTCGATATCAAACCGGTTCCTTTTGTCCGCATCCGCTGTCAGCGGATATTTCGGATGCTGCGTTAAGTCATACTTATCTGACAGAAAAGGTCTTACGCCTCTGACTTGGACAATACACTTGCCTCCGTCCATGACTGCCAATTCGTCGATGCTCATAAGGTCATGACCTAACTTCTGATAATTCATGTTGTAGCTCTGACTCGTACCCCTGGTTTCGCCTGTGTTATACATATCAATCGTTTCTTTACCAAGAATAGTGTTCAAGTCCTTAAGAGTCGTCTGTTCAGAGCCGCCCAGGAATATCTGGGTGTCGCAGTTACCAATGATGGTATCTGCATTGTCTTTGTAAATCGCCTTAAGCTGCGATTTTGCCTGCAACACAAGTGCCGCAGATATCTCACGGCTACGAATGGTAGCCATAAGTTTCTCAAGATTTGGAATCTGCCCGATGTTTGCCGCCTCATCAATAAGGCATCTTACATGCACCGGAAGCCTTCCGCCGTAAACGTCATCTGCTTTTTCACAAAGCAGGTTGAACAGCTGCGTGTAAACCATGCTGATCAGGAAATTAAAGGTTGCATCCGTATCTGACATGATAAGGAATAATGCAGTCTTCTTATCGCCCAGGGTATCAAGCTCAAGTTCATCGTATGCCGTAATCTCACGAAGCTCCTTAATATCAAAGGGAGCAAGCCTTGCGCCACAGCTCACAAGTATGGATTTTGCCGTCTTGCCGGCACTTAACTTGTATTTGGCATATTGGCGTACCGCAAAGTGATCTGGGTCACGTTCTGCAAGCTCGTCAAACATGAGATCTACAGGGTTTTTGAACTCTTCGTCATCCTCCCTAACTTCCATCGCATTGATCATTTCAAGCAATGTCGAGAAGTTCTGCTCTTCCTCCGGTGCTTCATAATGAATGTATCCGATAAGGGCTGAATACAGCAATTTCTCGGCTTTTTCCCAAAATTCATCATTGGATTTACCTTCGCCTTTGGTGTTTGCAATCAGCGTGGTTACAAGCTTTAAGATGTCCTTCTCATCATGCACATAGGCGAATGGATTGTAATGCATACTCTTTTTAAAGTTGATGGTATTAAAGATTTTTATACGATATCCATTCTTCAAAAGAGCGTTGCCAACCTCAGGTAAAACTGTACCTTTCGGATCTGTAAGTACATAGGAACTATGCATTTGCAGGAGGTTCGGCTTGATAAAAAATCTCGTTTTACCGGAACCCGAACCGCCGACCACTAATGTATTCTTGTTCCTTGCATACTTCGGATTGGAAGGTCTTGAGTTCATGGTAAGTCTCTCAGTCTGCGATAAAATCACATTATTCTGAAAGACCGGGTCCATGTATGGCTCTATGTCCTCATGTTTCCCCCACCTGGCAGATCCATATTCCTGATTGTGCCGAAATTTCTTGGCATTCTTGCCTTTGATATAAACCGCAAGCCGTAAGATCCCACCGATAGCAAGTCCTACTAATAAATCAATAGGATGTAAGCTCGGCAATGGATTGGCAAAAGCTGTTCCAAAGCAGCCATCCAGCACTACACTCTGCACCTTTTCAGATGCATTGGTTCCACCGGCGATACGAAATGCCTCTCCTACGTTGGTTGCCACAAGTCCTATCACAACATAAGGGATGTTCAGGATAAGTAACTTTTTAAGGTTCTTCTTTTTCATCGCTCCATCTCCTTTCGCTTTTCCTTACTCTTGCGAGGCATGGAAGCAACTTTTTCCTTGAACTTCTTAAGTTTCTGAAGGACACTCGGGCGCTCCTTTTCGGCAGATTTCTTTCGCTTTGTCTGCTTTGCTGCATATTCCTTCAAAACCTGCGTGATAGCATCCGCATCTCTGGCCTTGAAGAAGACAGTGTACTTAGGCGGAGTCTCATTCTTGTCTTTGATAATGGCAAAATCCACTCCGTACTTGTTGGCAAGTTTCTTAAAATCACGAATACCGGAATCTCCGATTTCCATGCTTGAAACTCCCTGGTCCTGCCCTATAAGTTCCTTAACAGATTGTTTACCCTTGGTATGGGTATTCTTCGCCACCTGCTTCAACCGTTGCTTGTTCTCAAGCTTACGTTTATAGGCAATCAGCGCTCTGATCAGAAGCTTAAGGGATACTTTGGTTGTTTTTACAGCCAGGTTCACCGTTTTGTTTTCTACTTCTTCCTGCACCAAATCACTTCCTTTCCTACAAAATCAGCGTTTAAAGTAACTCCAGTGCCGAAAACTCCTGCCCGTCGCATACAAGTGTGATCAGTCTGCTCTTAAATTCCGCAGCTGCCTTCTCAAACTCGTCGCCAACAAGCATAGTTAAAGTCCTGCCATCAAATTTCATAATGATAACAGAGCCTATAAAACACTTACCGGTTCCAATACTTATGATCTTGTCCCCGTTCATCATGGCAATATAGTCGCTGTCGCCCATATATTCGCCATGTCCAATGTCATTAAGCTTATCCAGGATTTCCTGTGCCTCATACGCATCTACAATACGGGATTCGCCGTTTGTAGCGATAATAAGAGCACCCTCGTCTTTACGCTTAAGCTTGGTCTCTTTGAGCACTGCCCCATCATTGACGGGATCAAGTGCAATCTTGATATCCAATGTTTCCATGTTACGTTCCTCCGTTAAATACGACCTTCAGCCATGTCATTGTTGACCCAGGCCTGATAATAGCTTTGCATAGTCAGAGGTGCATTATATATGGCAGCAAGCAGGTACTGTTTGATGTTGCGCACCTTGGCAGGATTCTTTTTCATGCAGTCCATGACATATTCAAGATGCATGGAATTGACCTTCAAAAACTGAGCTTTCACCACATTCACAGGCTTATCATCCCCTGCAATACGGATAGTTCTCCGCTTGGAGCAAACAACATCAAGCATAAGATCCATGATTGCATCCAAAGTCTCCCGGTCATAGGGATACCGCTCATACATAATCTCCATATCAAGCTGGGAATTAAGATAACTACGGTATGATGCTCTCTCATCCATATCCTTATCCGCTCCGGATAGGATAGGATTAGTCTTATTACTCTTAGTATTATTTTTCTCAGTCTTATTAGTTTCCGATTTGCGATTGTCCAGAGTTCCGGTATGCAGAATTACAGAGTTCTGATTTTCAGAATCCAAGAGTTCTGCTTTTCGGAATCGGGTAAAATCCTTCACATAGATAATGGTGGGTTTACCCAGCCCCTGCTTTTTGCGTTCAATAAGACCAAACTCATCCAGTTCCCGCAATAGTCCACAGGCCTTTGTATTAGCGCAGCGCAAAGACTTCTTCACACTTTTTATCGTGTAATAGACATAAACACGCCCCACGTCATCCATCCAGCCATTCTCCCTAGACAAACTGATTCTATCCAAAAGAAGGCCGTACAAAACCTTGGCATCTGTAGACAGTGCCTCAAATATCTCTTCTGTAAAAAGCATTTTGGGAATCCTGTAAAACGAATAGCTTTCTGACTGCTCCTCATAAAAGTAGTCAAAAACCATAACATCACACTTCCTTTGCCTTGTTCTTTGCCGCCCTGTGCTCTTTCATAATTTTGGCGTAACAAGGAAAACAGAAGGCTTTGTTATAACCATAAGCGCACTCATGCTTACAGTTCTGAGGATGAGCTATCGGTTCCGGTCTTCCTACTACGGGAGTACTGCTACTTCCTACGGCTCCCAATACGTTGTAATGTGCTGACATTTTCATTACCTCCTATGCAATAGAAAAAAGCGCCAGACCGAAGGTCATAACCTCCGGCTGACGCCTTATTCATCATGATATGATTAGAGTGCTTCGCCACCCTTGGTCTTGGCACCCTTATCAATGGTTTCCTTCTTCGGAGTCTTGGCGACTTCCTCTTTCTTGGCTTTGAGATCACCAAGCACAGATTTCTCGCCTTTCTCCTCAGTATGCTCCGCCTCCTTCTCAGCCTGACGCTGTACGAACTTCTCACCAAGCTCGAAAATCTTTTCCTTACTGTCATAGTGATAAACACTATCGGTAAGCTTATCAGCAGGAGCAACCTGCGTTGCATTGACTTCCTTTACCATTGCCTCAAGATCTTTTAAGCCCATCTCGCCGTTGTCAGGAACGATCAGAACCTCATGGATGCTCGAAGGTAAAATGAAGAAGTCACCACCGGCTCTTTCAGCTGCCTGGTCCATAAAGTTCTGATAAGCAAGAACTCCGGCACCATGTACCTTATCGGGAACCGTAGCAACGTAGATCTTTTCATCTTCAGGAGCCACAGGGAAAATTCCCATCATTTCAGCCTGCTCAACTCCCATCATCTCAGCCATGACTTCACTCATGCCTTTGATTTCAACGGGCTTTATCTGAGGCGCATTCTCCATTGCATCAGCATGAAGCTGTTCAGGAGTAACTCCCATGCTATCCAGCAGCTGGTTTGTAACGAGGATCGATGCTCTTCCATCGTCATCGGAACTTAAGACGAAACGATAAACAACCGCCATATCTTCCATATTCTGATGAGGTACGGTTTCAAGCATTTCCTTGTTGGCCTCTGCGGAAACAACCTCCATCGCAAGCTTTTCCTTCATCTGAGAGTAATCAGATAAGGAATTGATATCGAACTCCGGTCTCTGGTTAATTCCGTTATTGATGACATCTACTGCCTTATCAACAACCTCATCGTAAGGTCTGCCATCTTCGACTGCTCCGTAGAACTTGTCGATTCCGATGTTTACTCCGATGTTGCTGCCCTCGGGTGTAACCGTGATTGCCTCATAGCTCTCATTCAGCTTGTTTACAGTATGAATGGAGAGATCAACCTCGGCTCCCTGCTCGTAAAGTCTGTCCTTCACATCCTCTACGAATTTTTCTTTGAAACTTTCATAATCCATATTTTGATTTCCTTTCTGTTTGCATTGGCATCAGATCGTCACCCTCCGCCCGGTTGATGGCATTAAAAAAGCGCCAGACCCATGACCTCGTTTGAAGCCATAAGCTGACGCTTAAGATTGCCGGTATTCTTTTGCAAAAGAAATGGGCTCGGTGATCGGGATTTGTTTCCGTTCGCTTTGCCCATTGTAAATATAACACACCCAAAATCGCTTGAAAAGGGAACCGATAGGTAACTGACAGGTAATTCGTAGGTAATCTATAGGTAAACCATAGGTAATTTTCTAATTATCCATGCATAAGCCCCTTGAAAAACTCTTGACCGAACTGAAGCTCTACCTCAATCCAGCCAATAGTAAACAGTAATATGAAACAGATGGCAACAGCCGCTCCAATGATTCCCACGGCAAGCCACTGAGTCGCTATCACTGACAAGATAAGAAGGATAATCATCGGGACAAATAACAAGCTTGCAGCTCTGCAATATAGCCATGATATAGCCGTAGCAAATAAACGAAGTATTCCAAACAGTAGTATCATAGGAAGTGCAACAAGTACTTTAACTATTCTCATGATCGAATGCCCCCTTTCTCTTCTCATTAAGAACCTTATAAGCAATCAAACGAAGAACGTACTCCGGCATAACACGACGGCCAAGCTCCCACTCCTGCATTGTTCTATAAGGAATGCCAAGCCAATCGGAAAAGTCCTTGCGATTCATACCTGACTGCTCTCTGATCATTTTAAAAGCATAAGCCATCTTACGGCGCTCTGCTTCGGTATCATCTTTAGAGGTTCTTTCAACCTCGATTTCAATTCCTTCTACGTTATAAATCTCAGTCTTCATAGGCACTCTCCTTCGCATATGTAGTCAGTGCGTTTATACTACTATAATTATAATGTAGTCATTGACTACACGTCAAGACAAAAAAATATCAGCTGCTATAATTTGCAGCTGATATTTAAATTCAGAAAGAACAGATAACCGCTATCAGCTATCATAATTACGGTGTGCAAGGACTCTTCCGGGAATGGTTGTTTGGAGAAGGAAATATCACCTCGGAGGAAATGTCTGATTTTCTTTATGACAAAACCCCTGATTTTCTCAAAGATGCTTTCAACAAATATCCATACTCTACAGATAACATACTGAACCAGTCTGGCAAGAAAACAAAGCAAATCAAATATAACTAAAAAGACGGCCGGCAGAGAAATCAATCTCCACCGACCGTCATTCTTAAACTCTCTTCGCGAAATCCAGACTGATCCATCATTTCAGAATCTTTCTGATTGTCTTGTCATCTATTTCAGGAAACAGCGAATGAAGATGACCTCTGATCCGCTGATATGATTCTTCCGGAGATCGCTGATAGACCCTGCTTGTAAAATCCTCGCCAAAGAACTTCTCCGGCGTTGAATATTCGGCGATTCCCCAGCCATACGATTTGCCGGTTTTGTCAGTTGCATAAACGAAATCACTTATCAGGACATAGCACTCTGCCTGAAGCCTCGTGATCATCGTATCAAAGCCTTTTCTGCCGCCTTTGCGATAGTTTCCTTTTGCTTTCAGCGCCTTTGAAATCACAGGAGCGTTGGCGTCCAGAAGTTCAAACAGTTCCTTATCCCTGTAGGAAGCAAGGCCGTCATCGTATCTGGCGTCAAAATCATATCCATCCCTGCGGTAGTTCGCGAAATCCGGAAACCACTCACTACTTATAAAAACAGCTTTATTCTCAAAGAACTTGCCATAAGCGCATCGCGCTTCACGAATGACCGGACCTTTCCATTCCCAGACCTTCCATTCCCCGTCAGAAGAGGAATACCATGCATCATCAGAAACATGTTCCTCAATGGAAAATCCGGGTATCGACCCTGCGAAAAAAGGTAAAAACCCAAAGGTCTCTACTGCGTCGATCATATCCTGTTTTGTCCGTATCATAAAATCGTAACCGCTCATCAAAACACCGCCCGCTAATTATTCAATCAAGATATTTGTCCAGGATCTCCTGCGGGATGTTCTTCCCTTTCTCGTATGTATAGTCGTCTTCCTCTGTGATCATGCGGATCAACTTTGCCGGATTCCCTGCATAGATAGCATTGGCAGGCACATCTTTTGTAACCACGCTTCCTGCTCCGATAATAGAATTATCGCCTATCGTAACACCCGGAAGAACGGTGACACCCGCTCCAAGCCATACATTGTTTCCTATATGGATCGATTTATTGTACTGGAGCTTATGCCGTCTTAAACGTGGAGAAATCGGATGCACAGATGTCGCCAGATTGCAGCCCGGTCCAATCATGCAGTCATCTCCGATAAAGATCTCGCCATCATCCACAAGGGTGGTATTGAAATTGAATACCACGTTCTTTCCGACATGCACATTGATAAGACCACAATTCGCGTAAATCGGAGGGATGACATACAGTCCTTCGCCATAAGTTCCCATAGCCTCCCTGAGTATTTCCTCACGTCTCTTTAACCCTTCAGGCGTATCAGGGGTAGCGTTGAACTCATTGATCCTCTGTACGATCACGTGCTGATAAGCGATAAAATCCTCATCAACACTGTCATAGATTTCTCCTGAATTTGCAAGTTTCTGATAGACTTTCATCTGTTCCTTTGTCATGTCGTCTTCCTCCATTTTATTTTACCCCGGATACCCTTTTATTTCACGTATCCGCTTTATTTCTTCCATGTTTATCAGTTTTACATTCTTACATGAACCGCAGTCCACACAACCGATACAGGTTTCAAGATTGCTGCAAGTAACGCATCTGTCAGCGTTATACACATTCTTCATCAGTTCATTTTCAGAAAGCCGGTGTCCGTCATGAGGATCGTAATACTTATATTCCGGTTTTCCGAAGAAGCAGGAAAGCCCTGACTTATACGCCTGCTGACTCTGAAGGAGCTGTCCGTCCAGATGATAGGATTTCCCATTCATGATAAAGACCGTGCCGGTGGCATTAAAGGAAAGATTTACCCTGTACTTCCTGCAATCATCGCTTACTTTCTTAACCCACTCGTACCTGCATGGCCTATGGCCTCCAAAGCCCTCACCTCCAAGTCCCACAAACTCGATCTGTCCGGACGAAAGAGCCTGAGTGATATCGATCTCTCCGAGCAACGGAGCCAGGTTCATTCCCTTATGCTTTGCCGGGATTTTTTCAAATATCGGCCATCTTTCATCAAAAGCCCTCTGGTTCTCGCAGGTCATGTGAAGTTCCACATTCTCATATCCGTCTCCCCAGTCATCTGGCAGACATTCCTGAATCCGTGGAACCCGTTTTGTCAGGATGAAAAATCGCACATCCGGCCTCTGCCTGATCATCGACCACATCTCATCCCGCCATGTATCTGCTTCTTCAAGAAAAGTATCGGAGGTCATATTGATCCGCAGGCAGTATCCGGAAGGAATCTTGTATTCCCCCTGCCGGTTTTTCTTCAACGGCTTTCTGAAATCCCCTGTCTTTTTTATCTCTGCCGCCCGTTCCGGAACACCCCTGACCTCATCCAGAAAATACATATAGCAGTTTTCGCAGCCCTCGCTGTATTTCGTACAGCCATGCCAGAGGTTCCACGACTTCAGGTCAGGCATCGATGATTCCCTCTTCCCGGAACTCTTCCTTCATGCATTCATAGAACTCACCATACAGTTTTATATAGCGGGAAATCTTATCGCTTCCCATTCTTTCCACTGCACGGCATTCCGCATCAAGGATATGCCTTACCGTTTCTTCCGTGAATTTCTTTCCTTCTGCCGTCAGAGTGATCCTTTTCTTCTTGGAACCCACTATCTTTTCCAGCTTGACAAAACCTTTTTCGGCAAGGCTCGACGTAGCTGAATTGATCGTCTGCTTCGGCAGCATCATCCTCTCGGCTATATCCAGTTGTGTCACCTCTTCTTCCGAAAAAATCAGGAAATATAGGATCCACATGCTTCCTTCCGGCAGGTTGAACCGTGCTGAAGCTGCCTGATAGAGCTTATTGAACATCTTTTCATTCGTACTGATTGCCGTCAGATAATCAAGTGTATTCATTTTCCAATCCTTTCATTCAGTCCGGTTTCGGACTATAACAGTATAATCCGACATCGGACTGTTTGTCAAGAATTTTTTCAGAACTCCTTCAACGTAAAGCTCACCTCCTACAAGCTCGGTAAAATGTACGAAAAAAACTCGTGACCACCTAATACCGATAGTCACGAGTTCTTATTTATATCATCTGAAAATGTCTCAAAGCGTTCTCTATTGCTTTTACCTTTTCTTCCGGACATCCCGGTTGTCTGCTGTTTTCTGATTTTGGCTTATTATAATTCTCTCTTTCTATAATCCCATGCTTCTGTTTTTGCTTCATGCATACCAGCACCTCCAGTCTTGCTTTCTGGAGGTCTAGGTATGAGTTGAGACCGTTTTCCGATTTTGGAGCAAAAAATAAAAGGCCGACAGAGAAATCAATCTCCACCGGCCATCAACCCCATCATTTCATTCATATTGCTTTGCCCAGTCTTTTATCTCACCTTCATGAGCTTCCACCGTCTGTCCTATCAATTCCAATCCACTCTCTACAATGGCATCTCCACATAGCATCTTTATATCCTGAACGCTCCTGCATGCCCCGCTGCTGTTGCTTGTGTTGACGGGTATCACTCTTTTTCCTCTCCAATTCATGCTTTTCAAGAATGTCGCAACCGGCATAGGAATCGTAAACCACCAGATCGGATAACATAGGAATACAGTATCATATTGGTCAAACGCATCCGGAACAGGTTTTAATTCCGGACAAACATTTCTTTTAATCTCAACCCTTGCCTGCATTACCCGCTGCATATGATCATCCGGATACGGCTTTACAGTCTCTATCTCAAAGATATCTCCACCAACAGCTTCATGGAGATACTCCGCAGCGAGCTGGGCATGACCTTTCTCACGCCAAACAATGTTTCTTCCCTCAAGCGTTTCTCCCTTCATAGAAAAATACGCTATAAGGATTCTCCCACTCATAGATACTTCACCACTTCAGGAAGTGCCTTCTTCTGCGCATGTCCCGGTGCCGGCTTTGCACTTTCGTCCGCGTAGCCGATCGGCATGATCAGGACTGACTTCTCATCCGCAGGAAGCTCAAATATTTCTTCCAGCTTACTGTTTGCAAAATAGTTACACCAGCATGTATCAAGTCCCTGTTCTGCTGCAGCCAGCATGATATGAGTTGCAACAATGCTGACATCCTCCACACCCGAATGAACGCCCTCTTCCAATGGATTTTTCCAGTCTTCATCACTGTTATAGGTAAAGAGAAGAACTGTTTTTGCGCCATATCTGCAGTGCGTCAGAGTATCCAGTTTTGTAAGGGCATCTTCACTCTGCAGCACGTAAATCCGATGCGGCTGAATATTTTTCGCAGTGGGAGCAAGGTTGCCGGCTTCAAGAATTGCATCCAGCTTTTCCTTTTCCATCTGTCTGTCAGAAAATTTTCTCACAGAATATCTGTTTTTCAAAAGTTCCATAAATCCCATATCACTCTGCCTCCCCATACACTTCTTTTGCCATATTGAAGACTCCCCAGGCATTCGGCCAGCCTGCGTAAAATGCCACATGCGTGATGATAGCGGCCATCTCCTTCTGCGTTACTCCATGTTTTTTTGCATTTAGAAGATGGTATTTTAATGAGCTGTCAATAATTCCTTTTGACATCAAAGATACAACTGTAATGATACAGCGCGTTTTTAAATCAATATCTTCGTTGTTCCAGTTCTCTCCAAATAGAATATCATCATTGAAGTGTGCGAATTCCGGTGCAAATTCTCCTAACTGATCTCTTCCCGCAGTTTGTACGATTTTCTCTGACATTAGAGTTCCTCCTTATTTTACTGGCAAATAACTTCCCAATTATCTCGCTTTGTGTATAAATCCCAGTACTTCTCTGCAAGGATTTCCGGCGCGCAGGTTGATCCCGGCATGATAACATTGCACACAGTCAGTGTTCCGAGGAAAATGCCCTTTTCCTTCATAACCGGATGAAGTGCCTGAATCATTGCCCTGAGCGCCGCTTTATCCATTGAGAGCGGGAGATATTCTACCGACGGATACATCGCAAGTCCGCCTCCAGTAATGAGGATCGCTCCCTGCTTCCCGGCAAACTCGTCTGTCGCTATTGTCTGAATCGTATTATACGCTCCGACCACATCCACCTGATAACGGCTGCGGAGAAGAGCAGTGTCTATCACATCCTGCTCGGAATCCGGTCCGGTGATTCCAACATTATAGATCAGGACGTCCGGTGTGCCATATTCTACTACCGCATCTTTTAACACCTTTGAAAGTCCTTCATCATCGGCTGCATCCGCCCTCTTTGTGAACACCTCGATTCCTTTAGCAGCAAAATCTTCCGCATACGCTTTTAATGAATCTTCATTCCTTGCCATTAGGACAACCCGAAAATCGTTCTCCCCAAACTTCCTTCCTGCCGCAGTTCCAAGTCCTTTTCCCGCACCTACTACAAATACTGTTTTCTTCATGATATTGTTTCCTCCTTAAATGTTTCTGCCGAGTTCATAGGCTTCTTTCATATATCTGCTTCTTCTTGTCATTTCCGGTGTACCGCATCCCTTGCCGATTACCCTGCCCTGGTCTTTAAAAGACATATACTCACAGATCCGATTGTAATATGCCTTCACCACATCAAAGGCCGAATCCGTATTATCCCAGGCTACTGTGATAAGTGCCGTCTTCTTATGCATCCTTGTGAGTTCACCTGTGAAGCTATAGAACCTGTCAACTACAGTTTTCAGCTGAGCCGGCCAGTTATAGTAATATACAGGCATCACGAATATCATCATGTCTGTTTCCCGGATCAGATTCTTAAGCTCTGTCTCATAGGAATCTTTCTGAACGCAAGGTCCGCTCATTCCGCAGTGATTACATCCCAAGCAGGGGCGGATATCTTTATGGATCACATCATATTCTGTGATCTCATGACCGTTCTCCCTCGCACCACGAATAAATTCATCCGCCAGCATATTAGACGAACCCTTCTTGTTTCCGCTGCTCTTTAATACCAGAATCTTCATCTCTTTATGCCTCCATTTCCGCCGTACCAAGCTTCATCGGCGCGGCTTCCTTTTTCTGAACAATACCTTTATGCTGCCAGGTTCCTCTCAGATAATGGATCCAGGTAATGATAAATCCGCCCATAAAGCCAAAGACCATGTTCCACCATACAATACGGTATCCGAACATCGGAAGATAACACAGCGTATAGGTTGTCAGCACCCGGATTCCCAGAGCGACTGCCGCTGTTCTTGTGATAGCGAATCCGTCGCCTGCTCCCTGGAATACACCAAAGAGCGGAAGGTATACGCACTGAAGGACAAATGCCAGAACCGTCACCCGGATGTGTTCCCTGCAGTACTCCATTGCCTGACCGCTGACTCCGAACAGCCCGATCAGCTGATCCGCAAAGATCAGGATTCCCGCTGCTATTACTGCGGTAACGATCAGAGAAAGCATAATTGTCTGCCTTGCTCCCTTTTTCACCCGGTCAATTTTTCCTGCTCCGATATTCTGCCCGACAAAGGTTGCAAGCGCCATATAGAATGCATTCAGCGGCATCTGCGCATACATTTCGATTCTTGAACCCACTGTGAAGGAAGCCGTCATGGCTTGTCCGTATCCGTTTACAGCTCTTTGTATAAATACGATGCCAAGTCCTGCGATCATCTGCTGCAGTGTTACAGGAAAACCGACCTTCGCGATCTGTCCGATGATCGTCTTATCCAGCTTAAGATCTTTTCTTTGAAAACGGAACACCGGGAACTTACGATACATATACACAAACGCGGCTATGCAGGAAAGTGCCTGGGAAATATCTGTAGCGATTGCCGCTCCGGCGGCACCCATCTTGAATACTGCCACAAAAAGAAGATCCAGGCCGATATTCACAACCGATGCAATAAGCAGAAAGTACATGCTTGCCTTGCTGTCGCCAACGCTCCTGAGCAACGATGCCACGATGTTATATCCAAACTGGAATATGAGTCCCAGGCAATAGATGCTGAAATAAGTGATCGCTATATCACGGAATCCATCCGGTACTGCAAGAAGATACTTCATTGCCGGACTACTAACCGCTATGCCAAACACTGTAGCGATCACTCCCATCAGCATGAGAAGCGTGACAGAAACAGCCGCCGTCTTTCTCATCTCATCATTTCTTCCCGCTCCAAAATACTGGGAAGTCAGAACGCCTGCACCGGCAGAAAAACCGTTTGCGATAGCCAGAAACAGAAATGTCAGCGTTCCGGAAGTTCCTACTGCGGAAAGTGCCGCCTCGCTTGCAAAGTTTCCGACAACAATAGTATCTACCGTGTTATATAGTTGCTGCAGCAATAATCCCACGAACACCGGAAGCGAAAATACCAGGATCTGCTTCCAGGGCGTTCCGCTTGTCATCTTCTTTTCCATGCTTACCACCATCCAAACATGCTGCGGTCTGTATCAAGTTCAGACAGTCTTTGCATGTCGCCTTCCGATAATTCAAAATCAAGGATCTCCATATTTTCTTTCATACGTTCAATATGTGTGCTCTTCGGAATGATCACTATCCCCTGCTGATACAGGAACCGGAGTCCCACCTGAGCATTGCTCTTGCCGTATTTTTCACCGATTTCTCTGAGAACCGGATTACGGAAGAATCCATTCTGTCCACATGCCAGCGGAGACCAGGATTCGTGAACGGTTCCACTCTTTTCAAGGATTTCATGCATTGTTTTCTGCTGACGGAACACATGTGTTTCAATCTGGTTTACCGCCGGAATGATTTCTGCTGTTTTCAACAATCTCTTCCAGTTGGATTCCAGGAAGTTCGCCACGCCGATGCTTCTGAGCTTACCGGCACGGTACGCATCTTCCATAGCTCTGTAGATCTCGTTAAAGTCACCGGTCGGTTCATGGATCAAAAGCAGATCAATGTAATCCATATCAAGTGTCCTAAGTGAACTGTCAATGGAACTGACCGTATCTTTGTAACCTCTTCCTCCCCACAGTTTGGTCGTTACAAATATCTCGTTCCTCGGGATGCCGGAAGCCTTGATTGCTCTCCCGGTTGCCGCCTCATTGCCATAACACTGAGCCGTATCAACCGATCTGTATCCAACACTCAGTGCATCTGTTACACATCTTTCTGTTATGCCGGATGGAATCTGATAAACTCCGTATCCGATTCCCGGTATCTCTACACCGTTGTTAAGTCTGATCGTATTCTGCATATCTTCTTCCCTTCTTTCAAAGAGTTGTCTTCGTTTTGTTGTTCTCATTTTAAGGCCGATATGTTATAATGTCTAATACGAAATCGATTAGGAGGTCATAATTGTATGATTATGTTAAATAATAACCTGCGTATTTTCATAGTCGCAGCGGAAACCCAGAGCCTGACAGAAGCCGCAAAAAAACTTTATGTCTCACAACCTGCCATCAGTCAGGCGATCAAAAAACTGGAAGAAGAACTGAATGTAAAGCTGTTTATCAGAAATAAAAGGAGCAAACTGCTTCTGACTGATGTGGGAAAAGGGATTCTGTCTCTTGCCTATAAGATGGCGGATTTGGAAAATAAGCTCTACCAGACTGCTTATGACGAAAACCATCTGACGGGAGGCACGGTCCGAATCGCCTCTGTGCCGATTGGAGTCAACCTGATCCTTTCCTACGTCCTTCCTGTATTCAAAAAGCAGTTCCCGGATGTGACCGTAGAACTGCTTGAAGGAAATCCACTTGAAGTGAAAAACATGGTTTTGAATTATCAGGCTGATATCGGGATCAGCACATCCCCTTATATGGGGCTTGAACATAAAGTGCTGATGAAGGATCGAATGATTTCCATCAGCAGGGATAATTCAGTTAAGATCAATCTGAACAAAGAGCCGGAAGATCTTGTCCTGTGCCGTGTTGCTTTTGAGTCCATACAGGAACAGCTGTCCGGACAGGATGTCGATCTGTCCCACAGCATGATCGTAGAGGCCGCCAGCACACAGATCAACATGATCGAAAATGGCAATGGAATAGGCATTATGTCAGAACTTATGCTTTCCAGCATCCCGAACCAGCTCGTCAGAGGAAATGTCACTCCGAAGATGGAAATGGAGATCAGTCTGATTACCCACAACTTTAACGAGCTCTCCACTGGCGCAAAAGAGATGTCGAAAATGATTCTGGAAAGATACTCGGATAAATAAAAATACGGCTGACAGAGACCTTGAAAATCTCCATCAGCCACTTCTATATAACCTGCCGTAAGATAAACGGTAATATATTTTGCAATATAACCTCTATAAAACAGTTTGTTTCCCAATTATATAAATAACCCTTATCACCATTTCTTTTTCCACTTCAGAAGAAGTGCTGAATTGATAATGACCGCCACACTTCCTACATTATGTACAAGTGCACCGATAACGGGTTCCAAGAGGCCTGTTATGGCAAGGGAAATGGCAATAAAATTTAGTGTCATCGAGAATGTAAGGTTGATTTTAATTGTGGTCATCATTTTTCTCGATAATGCCAATAGATGAGGCAGTTCTTTTATTTCATCATCCACCAGTGCAATATCGGCTGCATCTACAGCAATATCGCTTCCGACTCCGCCCATCGCAATGCCGACATTTGCTTTTTTCAGTGCCGGGGCATCATTTATGCCGTCACCTATCATGCATACATCGTCTCCGGCTTCCTGCATAGACCCTATGGCATTAAGCTTATCCTCTGGAAGGCAGTTTGCCTGAAAGTCTTTTATTCCAAGTGTATCTGCAATGTGTGCTGCCGAATTCTCATTATCACCGGTAAGGAGAACAGGAGTAATGCCGAGCGACTCCGTCAAATCTATCATTTTAGATGCCTCGGAGCGGAGAGTGTCGGAAAGTACGATATATCCTGCCATCTCATCATCTATTGCCACAAATATCACCGTGCTTCCCTGTGATGTATAATCTTCTGTTTCATCCTCATTCATAACAGATATTCCTGCTTTTGCAAGAAGTTTTTCATTTCCTGCATAAACCGGCTTTCCATTTACCTTTGCGGACACTCCTTCTCCGGGTTCCATATGAAAATCCGAAGCAGTAGGCACCTCTTTTCCATAGCATCCTGCTATAGCCTTTCCCAACGGGTGCTCAGATAACTTCTCTGCCGCCGCAGCATATTTATAAACATCATCTTCCGAGAATGACGAAATTGATTTTACTGCCGTCACAACCGGTGTGCCATGGGTAAGCGTGCCTGTTTTATCAAATGTTATCTTTTTTACCCTTGCCAGCCTTTCCAGAGCATCTCCTTCACGTACAAGGAAGCCATGTTTTGTCGCATTTCCAATTGCAGCCATAATTGCTGTCGGTGTCGCAAGCACCAGTGCGCAAGGGCAGAAGACCACCAGAATAGTTACCGCACGAATAATCTCTCCGGTAAATAGCCATGTAAGTGCTGCTGCGGATAATGCTATCACTACAATCCATGTTGCCCACCTGTCTGCAAGTCCAACTATCTTGGCCTTATCGGCATCCGCAGACTGCACCAGCCTTATCATCCTCTGAATCGAACTGTCTTCACCTACCTTTGTAGCCCTCATTTCAAAAGCACCAAACTGATTTACGGTACCGCTCAAGACCTCATCACCCGGAAGCTTATCAACGGGCAGCGATTCCCCTGTCATAACAGCTTGATTGATGGAAGTCTGTCCGGAAATAATCACTCCGTCAACAGGAACGGTTTCTCCCGGAAGTACCCGTATTAAATCATCCACAGCCACATTTTCGGCAGGTGTGATTTTTTCAGTACCCTCTGCAATCACTCTTGCAGTCTGAGGAGTAAGGCGAACGAGCTTTTCGATTCCCGCTCTTGCCTTTGCAACTGTCAGATCCTCCAGCAAGCTTCCAAGCTGCATGATAAACGAAACTTCACCTGCCGCAAAATCCTCATGAATACATACCGAAGCGATAAGTGCTAAGGATACCAGGACATCAGCCTTGATATCAAACCTTGTAATCAGTCCGATAATTGCCTCCATGATAATCGGCACACCGCATAAAATGATTGCAACCCAGGCAATATCAAACGGCAATGCCATAAAATGAAAACGGCTATTTATCAGACTTAAAATCAAAGAAACGCCTCCCAGGGCAAGGAGAATAACATCCTTTTTCACACCGCCGATTTCCATCAGCTCTTCCAGCTTATACATAAAATTTTTCATTGTAATTCCTCCCGACTATACCCATAGGGGTATGTCTACACTATACCTATAGGGGTATATGGTTGTCAAGAAGAAGTTAGCCTTTGCGAACCGGTTTTATTAAAAAACCCGGACGTGATTATTATCACTCCGGGTTAAAGAAATCATCCTGTTTCAGTGAGATTATTGCATATTTGCAAATCGTTCAATAGCTTTTGTAAAGTTTTCTATCTTCTCCATATCGCCTTCTTCCACGGCATCTTTTATGCAGTGATTGATATGGCCTTCAAGTACAACCTGACCTGCTTTATTAAGTGCCGACTTTGCCGCACTTATCTGGGAGAGAACGTCCTCACAGGGCACATCTTCATCAATCATTCTGTCTATCGCTTTTATCTGACCCATTATTTTTGCAAGTCTTCTGTGAAGATTATCTGAGTCCATGCATTGCTTCATACCATCACCTCCATACTGTTAGGGGTATATGTATTTTAGCTCATAAACAGCCTTTTTGTCAATGAAAATCATGTCCTGTTCTTCATTAGAATCGGTCAAAATCCTCCTGAGAAGCACAGTAAACAGGCGGCTATGAGTCCCCACAATTCGATGATCTCAGGAAGTACCTGATAAATCGAAAATGTTCCGAACTGATCCAGCCATTCATCCGGCGTATACAAAGATGCAGTGGCTTTTCCGCTTTAACTTCCGATTTATCTTAGCTATTAACAAAATATTTTATAACTCACATTAAATTCGGAATCTTATATCTATTAGCCATTTTTAATTTTTTTCTGTTTTTGGCTAATTCATGCTTCTAACAGCCAATCAGCTAAATCGACAATTTTTATACCTTCGTATTGGTATTCATCATTTCTTGTACGTGCGATAAGCATTTTAGGATATGCATCTTTTATCTGCAAAAGTGGTGAAACTTCTCTCTCAAAAGTCTTATCATCGCTTATGTTATCGGATACTTGAATATAGATTTTTTCGCTACGTTTTATCGCCACAAAATCTATCTCTTTTTTATATAATACCCCGACATAAACCTCATACCCTCTGCGAAGAAGTTCTATAGCCACAATATTCTCAAGGATTCTTCCATAATCCATATTTCTTGTGCCGAGCTTGGCGTACCGAAATGTATGATCACTGAGATAATACTTATCATTACTTGATAAATATTTTTTCCCTTTGATATCGTATCTACGGATTTTATAAAACGCAAATGCATTGCATAGGTATTGCATGTACGATCCAACCGTTGTATGGTGGATTTTCTCATTCATGCTGCCAAGGACATTTGTAATATTCCTGGCCGATGAAAGATTTGAAATGTTATCCATAAGAAAATCTACAATTCTGTCCATCAACTGAGTATTTCTTATTTTATATTTCTGTCTGATATCCCTTACAATCAGAGTGTCAAATACATCTGCAATGTAATCATACTTTGCTTCCGGATCTTTATATAGATAAGAGCCTGCCATTCCACCTTCTTTAATATATGAGGATAGGGCCTCATATCTGTCGCCAGGATCAAAATACCTGACATATTCCTTGAAGGAAAATGGAAAAACTTTTATTTCAAATGTTCGTCCGGTAAAGAGTGTAGCAAGATCAGAACTAAGTAAAAAAGCATTTGAACCCGTTATATATATGTCATACTTTTCGGATGCATGTAGTCCATTGATGGCCTTTTCAAAGTCCTCACACATTTGAACTTCATCTATCAAAATGAAGTTTTGCATATTGTCTTTATACAAAGAATTTATATGGTCATACAATGCGCGATAAGTGAGCAGTTCCTCAAACTCTGGAAGGTTAAAATTGATATGGATTATATTTGCATCTTGTATATTTTCATCTATATATTTTTTAAATGATTCCAAAAGTTTTGACTTTCCGCATCGTCTTACACCGGTAATGACTTTTATATCCGGAGTTCCTATTACATTTATTATTTTCTCCATATAGAAATTTCTTGGGATGAGCCTCATAATATCCATTTCTCTCTTTCTGTTTGATGAGAATATTCTACCATGTCTATTAGCCATTTTCAATATTTTTTCATTTTTGGCTAATAGAAGCATGTCGTAAAAAAAACAGCATCGGACATTTGACTATCCGATGCTGTGTAACCTATCTGCTAATCTGGGTCTCAATATAGCTTGTTACAAAATGAAATAATGTTGATAATTTTTCTCGGTCTCCCAAAAATCGAGTGCCACACCGAGTGCCACGGGAGTGCCATTTTTCTATAAAATACATAGAGTTATAACAAGTTATATGTGAGTTAGAATTTCTGCAAGTCCAGTATTTATGCGGATTCATAGAGTTTTATGACTCTTTATGGAGATACATGAAATAAGGCTTCATATAACGATTCCTAGTTTCATGTATTTATATCTCCTTTTCTTCCTCTGCCTCCCCTCCTAGGGGAGGTGGCACCGACAGGTGACGGAGAGGTTTGTTTTCATAATCCTGTATACTTTACCATAAATGCGATAAAAATAAAACCAGACAGGCGGAAAACATACCACAAAAAAGTGCTCCTAATCAGTGGACTAGAAGCACTTGAATCTTCTATTGGTTCCTTTGTTTTCGGCTTACGCCTATTCGGGAGAGCGAACCAACTCTCTGGTAGAAACTCCAGCAATGAGCCGAATGACCATTACCTTCTTCGTTCGAACTTATTTTAGCATTGGTTAAGCCTGTATTTAAAGGCCGAATAAGAATTCTTCATATTTAATTAAAACGGGAACGCCCGCGCCGCAGCTTAAGTGTTCCCGTTTAATGGTTGATTTTTCCGTTGTCTGCCAACATCCAGCTCCTACGCCTGGAAAAGCTTCAGGTTTTTCCGTTGCCTGCCAACATCCAGCTCCTACGTCTGGAAGAAATGTCAGATTTTAGGTGTCAACCCACCAATTTTGCCAACTAAGAAAATCAAATTATAAAAGTCGTCTCACCTTTAACTTTAGGCTTCTTACCTGCTGACTTTGTTTTTTTTGTTTTCAAAAGACGTGCACACTCAGCAGAAATTTCTTCATATGACATCTTTTTATATTTATCCGGGATTTTTACAGCACCATCTTTTTCCATATAATAAAAATCTGCATTACTCATTTATGCCCACCTCCTTAAAATTTATATCGGAGTTTTCTCTAATAAGTTCAAGAGCAGTCCATTGTGCTTCAAACTCCGTTTTACCTTCCAGCTTTAGCTTCTGTATGTAAGCCGAATAAAGTTCTTTATCTATCTCCTCACTTGCATTATACACAAAAATTCTACCATTGTGGCAACATATTATTCCTAACGCATATTCATGATTAAAATTTGAATTAAAATCATCTACGCTAGGTGGATAACTGTGAGGATGGGTATGTATCGTAATTAACCCTTTGACTGAATCAACTACCCTCCTTGTAGTATCTGAATAATCAACCCGCTCTTTAACGGCACCATTAGTTTCTGAGGCAACAACCTCCGCAGTATCTGGTGTTATCCAGTACATGTCCTCTAATAAAGTACCAGCCCTATGTTTCAGCATCTTTTTAGCCAATTCATAAAGCCTTTTATTAAGCAAGTCATTATCAGATATAAGATCAAATTTTCTACGATATTCACCGCTATCAATATATGTATTATCTATCTGAGTTTCTTTATTGCGGCCATATCTTTGACCTTCAAAACTCTCATCCTCTTCTGTGATTTCCTGCAAATAACTTCTCCTAATTATGTTTGTAGTAACATAGTCAAAAAATGCTCTTAAGTCTACACTTAAGAGCACTTATCATTCCAAACACGGTTCTCTTTTCTTCGGCTAACCTATTCGGTGTAAGTGAACCAGAACTTACGGAAAAACCTCCATCTATGCTTCCGAAACAACATAGACTTCTTTGGTTAATTGAAATGTAACATGATTAAACAAGATTTTCAAGACCTAATCACAATTAATTTTCGTTGTATTGGGCTCGTAACTGTTTACTTTCTACTGCGATTTGCCCTGAAATGACTCATTTTTGTTTTACGCCATTTTATACGCCATTTGCCATTAAGATACATGAACATATAACAATTTATACGCCATTTGGCAATTTCGAAAACCCTTTGCTATTAAGCTTTAACAAGATATGTGAAACTTCATAGGAATCTGAAAAGCACCGATTCCGAGTTTCATAAATTCTCATATCTCCTTTGCTCTGCATCCCAGAAATAATAGCACGAGGTCAAATTGATTTCAACAATTTTAAAAGGGCCAGGCAAATGACTACCTGACCCTATTTATTCGTTATAATGCAAACTTTGTTTTGCAACTTACTTTTGGCTTTTTTATCTTTTTATCAGCATTTGCCTTCCCTTAATCAAGATGCTTCTCAAGAAAATCCGATTTTGATAAAATTATCAAAGTAACCTTTTAAAGTCACGGGAGAAAAAATTTTATGCACATAAATAAACTTTGTATCGCTACCGAAAGAGGAAATCTCCTTAACGGTGCACACTTTGAGGACGGGCCGACGGACACCGTTCTTATCTGCGTAACAGGGCTTCACGGAAACAGCTTTACAAACCCTTTCCTTAAAGATATGGGAAGGAGCATTGCTAAGTCCGGAATACATTTTATCCTTGCGGAGTCCTCTGACGCCCACCCCCTGATTGAAAGCTATAATATAAAAACAGGTCAGATTGAGAAACTTGGTTCAGGCACATCCCGCCTTGAAAACTGCGTGGATGACATAGGAAGTTATGTTAAAAAAGCCTCCTCCATGGGATATAAACATATATATTTAGGCGGCCACTGCTTAGGTGCAAGCAAGGTAGTTCACTATCTTTCCGTCACACAGGATAAACGAATAGAAAAATTCATACTCTTTAACCCAGGAGACCACGGAAAGTTCCTAGCCGATGTAACTCAGGAAGAGAAAACCGCCGTTCTTGATCTTATGTCAAAGGGGGACTTAAATAAGCCTCTTCCCTTTGCACTAATGGGATGGTTTCACTGCAGTGTGGGAGTTGCCTATGACTATGTACGGGATGACTGCATGATCTATAATGTTTCCGCCATAAAGGAGCCACCAAGGGATGATCTTCACCACATATCCCATCACGGCATGCTTGTTATAGGTGGAGATGATGTATATCCACATAACGGTCCCCTCGAATATATTAAAGAGATAAATAAAAAGATACCGGATAGCGACAATAACGAACTTATAGTAGTTGAGGGCGCTGACCATATCTTTACGGATAAAGGCGAGGCTCTTGCTTTCTCAATACTTCCGGTTTTACAAAAATGGAGGAATGAATGATCATGAATGATAAAGAAATTGCACTTTCCCTGATAATCCCAACCTATAATTGTGCGGATTTTTTCATTGATACCCTTAAGGAGCTTCTTTTAACCTGTCCCGAAGGCCTTGAGATAATCCTTTCAGATGACGGCTCTTGCGATGAAACACTTTCTCTTCTTTCCCAATTTGATGGAAAATATGAAAACCTCACAATACTTAAGAATGAGCATCACGGGGTTTCCTTTGCCCGTAATGCAGGACTTATGGCTGCAAAGGGTAAATATGTTGCCTTCATGGACTGCGATGATAATCTGCACGACGGCTTTCTTAACAGAGACCGTCTTGCATTTAAAGAAGACGCCGATCTTTATATATTTGGAATAATGCGAAAGACAATGGACGGCCTATGCGAATACTGGATCATTGAAAATAAGTGCTACCCTACAGTATCAGACTTTGCCGATGAATACATTAAAAAGCATAAGCTTCTCTTATACTCAGTGTGCAATAAGTTTTATAAGCGTTCAGTGCTTAAAAAGGCAGGTCTTAAGTTCGAGGAAGGAATGCAGTTCGGAGAAGACCGTATCTTTAACCTTAACTACCTTAAGGCATGCGGAAAGATCATAAGCTCCATGGATATAATGCAGGATTACATACAGCGAAAGCCCGTCTCTCTTTCAAACTGCTACACTCCAAATTATTTTAAGACCATCATGAAGCTCCACCGGGCAAAGGTTGATATTATCCTGGACCTTTCAAAGGGCACCACAATGGATGAAAAGCTCTCCTTTGTTGCCTATGACCTTTCAAACGAAGTTGAAAAGGCAATTAACCGCTTCCTTCAGATCCCCGAAGAAAAAGAGGAAACCCTAAATGCCATAAATAACCTTGCCTATCTTCCTGATTCAGAGCCTGAAGCCATGGATTTCCTTATAGTCTTAGGAAGCCGTAACTGCGGCTATAAAGCAGAAAAAGCATTAGAAATCGGATCAAAATACCCTGAGTGCAGCTACATATTAAGCGGCGGCAATCCCCATATGGACGGCAAGCACTCAGAAGCTGAATTCATGGCACATTTTATGCTTGATAAAGACGTCTCCTCTGACAGGGTATTTATAGAAAACGCCGCAGAGTGCACCACGCAGAACCTTATTTACTCAATGGAGATAATAAAGTGGCTTCGAAACCAACACGAAAGTGATAATAAAAAAGCTATCGGCATAGTATCATCAGGCTTCCATATGCCCCGGGTAAAGGCCATGATAGAGCATATGACAGAATTCAAGGATGAAAATGTATGCTATTTTTCAGCCTTCGGTCCTAATACAAGGCCTGATAACTGGTATCTTAATGAATACGGAAAGGAACTTATATTAAGCGAATTTCGTAAAAGAGTATTGGAAATCAGATGAAAAGATCATACAGCGTGATAACTAAAACAGGCATACTTTCACAGACAAGTTCCGAGGAAAGAATATTTAAGGCAATGCTCCGTCTCCTTCCCTATCAGATCTTAGGCAGCATGTCCACGATAATCTTACTTCTGGTGGACGGCCTTGTAGTCGGAAACTATTTAGGTTCGGATGCACTTAGTTCAGTAAACCTTATATCTCCCCTTGCAACATTTATAGGAGCCTTCTGCGCCGTTGTGGGAAGCGGGATATCCATCGCCCTATCAAAGGCCATGGTCTCATCTGACAGAGATGACGTAAAACGGGTTTATAAATCAGCCTTTTATTTAAGCATATTTACAATCCTCTTAATTACGGTTGTGGAAATTCCTGCTACGCATCTCATAATTGGAAGTTACCACCTTTCAGGTGAGAGGCTTTCCCTTGTCTGGTCCTATTCCTACGGGGTTCTTTTTGCTTTGGTTATCTCCTCTCTTTCAACCATCGGAACCTATATACTTGCCTCCATCGGCGAGGCAAAGAAGCTTGCAACCCTTACGATCATAGAAACGTGTGTAAATGTGTTCTTTGATATATTTTTAGTTATATTCTGTCACATGGGCGTTGCAGGTGCAGGTTACGGAACTGCGATCGCATGCTCAGTAAGAGCCATCCTTACCATCATACTTATCCTTAAGACGGTAAAGATATTCCCTCTCATTAAGGGACCCTGTCTTTCTGACATGGTAAATATAACAATTACCGGCTCCTATCAGTTTTACAGCAATGCAATGCTCTTTTTAAAGAACTATTTCGTTGCCCTTCTTATCATGAGGTCAGTTGGCTCAGAGGGCTTTGCAGCCTACTCAGTTTTCTGCTTTGCAATAACCATTGTTAACAGCTTCTCAAGCGCGATAACCCAGTCTGTTGGTCCCTTTAACGGGATGCTCACCGGAATCGGCGAATGGGAAGGGGGAAGCTTACTTCTTAAAAAGACTCTTGCTCTTTCCTTTATCGTTACCACGCTTCTTTCCGGGATAATATTCTTTGCTCCCAAGGCCCTTTTCCTTATTTACAGCATACAGGATGTTTCCTCTTTACAGATTACCATCGTGAAGATAATGGCCTTCATGCTGCCCTTCCTGTCTTTAAATAAGATCCTTCAGAACTACATGACCTACTGTCGTATGAAACGCTATGCCTCCATTGCTTCCGCCCTTCAGTTCGTGGTGATCCTTCTTCCCCTTTCCCTGCTTTTATGCCGTTTAAGCAATATGGGCGTTTTTATCTCCTTTGTTATTTCAAATGCCCTTGTTTTTGTTTTAACAGTCGTTCTATATGAGAGTAAAATAAGAAAAATAAAGATTTACGAAAAATGTATAGATTCCCTGAACCTGACAATCAAAAAAGAGCAGGCCTCTGTTTTCAGTCAGGAGATAAATGATTTCTTTATAAAGATATATAAAGACGAGGCCTTAGCCAATAAGTTAAGCGTCTGCGCCGAGGAAGCCTCTGCCTATGTTTCATCCATCGATATAATATTCCGTGCCTTTGAGGATCACGTCACACTTTTTGTCATAAACAGCGACAGGGACGAAAGCTTCATCGATGCTCTTATCGATGATGAAAACGTCCCCATCCTAAATAATTACTTCATTATGCGAAAGCTTTCAGACAAATACAGCTATCATAATATCTGCGGTCTAAACAGCTATACGCTTGTTTTTAACGTGCCTGATTGTCAGTTTTCTTAACTAAAACCGCCTTAAGCATTACAAGTGTTCCTATAATGGAAACAGCAAGTCCTATAAGGAGCATTGCCTTAACTCCCATATGGTCAAGGACAACTCCGCAAACCAGGGAACTAAATACACCCGCTAAGGTAAAGCAGCTTGTTATAAAGGCCTGTCCCTTAACCTGGTCGTACTTTTGCATATTTTCATTTACGTAATATGCAGATGCCGGAATGAATACCGCATAGGCAAGCATCTGAAAGGCCTGGCTTAAATAAACCATGAACATGTTCCCTGCAAATACCATAATGAGAACCTTCACCGTGAAAAATATACCAGCCATTGCAAGAAGCTTATTCGACGAAACCTTCTTAATGATAAGTGAGATGGTTGCCATTGCGGGAAGCTCTAAGATCGCCGCAAGGAAGGTTGCATATCCAAGCTCTGTCTCTGCTCCGCCCACATTTCTTATTATCTGGATCAGATAGTCATTAAGCATATTATGTCCGAAAAAGAGAAGCACTACTGAAAGAAGCAGCACGAAGAATGAGGGATATACCTTAATGAATTCAAAGATATTATTATGCGCCTCATTTCCTGTCTTTTCACCCTCTGCCCCTGAATTTAACCCTTCATCTTGAGACGAGCCGTCAGCTTCTGCTTTAGACTCCGATAAAGCCCCTTCCGGCTTCTTAAAGAAAAAGGTTATAAGTATCAAAAGCACCATGGTTATGATGTTTCCGTAGAGGAGAACATTAACCCCGTTTCTTTCAACTATTCCTCCCATGAACGCTGAGGCAATTGCAAAGCCCGCAGATCCCAGGCCTCTTGCAAGTCCGTAAAAGATATTGCAGCCTGCCTCCTGATACTCAAAGACAAGTGCCGTAAGCACAGGCTGATACGCAAACTGGATCATGTATATCAGTGCAAATATAACGAAGATTATGACACGAATGTCATTAACTGTCATTAGGATAAGCGATCCTATTATAATGATCCCGCTGCAGCCCATGATAACGTTCCTGTTGGTAAAGAAACCCGGCTTATCTATTAGTCCTGCTATGAACGGCTGGGCAATGGCCGATACTACATTTGCTATTGCGAGGAGCACGCCAACTTCGGTATTTGAAAAGCCCTTATCAAGCAAAAATACAGCTGCGAAGGCATGTATCGTGCAGAAACACACGAAGTACAATATGTTTATAAGCGCATATCTTACTGTGTATAAACCTTTATCTTTTTTCATCTTAGTTCTCCATCATATTAAAATTTAAAATCTGTGAAACATTTCCGCATATTTCCGAAACCTATATACTTGGAAATAAATGTGAGGCTGTGCTAGTATACTTTCGAAAGCATACGCAAGTTTAGGCACAAACATATTAAGAATAATATATATTTTTAAACATAACAAGAGGTTAAAACATGTCGGATTTTAAGAAAAAAGTTGCAGCCCCCATAGGTATGGAGCCGGAAAAATGGTTCACGGAGTGCTATCAGAAATATAAGGGACACCCCATGAAGACCCTGCTTGCCATCTACAAAGGCAACTATCATAAGTTCTTCCTTTCGGTGCTCTTTTTCTTTATCAAGCACTCTCCCGTCTGGGTGCTCCCCATAATCACAGCATCCATCATAAACGATGTTATAGCCGGAAGTCCCAACACCATGGAGCATATATTAAGCTATCTCCTTTTAATGGTGGTACTTCTTGCTCTTAATATTCCCTTTAACTACGCATATATGGCCTATAAGTCCCAGGCAACAAGGTATGTTGAGACAGGCTTAAGAAAGGCCCTTATCTGCAAGCTGCAGGAGCTTTCTATCTCCTACCACAAGGACACCCAGTCAGGACGTCTCCAGTCAAAGATCATGCGAGATGTTGAGGCTGTTGAAACATTATCAACACAGATGTTCCAGAACATCCTTAATATTGCACTTAATATAGGTATCGCTCTTGTTGTCACCGTAAGGAAGAGCCCCATGGTATTCCTCTTCTTCATCCTGACAACACCCATAGCAGCGTTCACCATGTATTTTTTCAGAAATATAATGAAAAAGACAAACGCCGATTTCCGTAAGGAAATGGAAGCTACAAGCGCCGATGTAATGGAAATGGTTGAGCTCATTCCCGTGACCAGGGCCCACGCTCTTGAGGATGAGGAAATAGACAGGATGTCGACCAGACTCTTTTCCATCGCAGAGAAGGGCTACCGTCTTGACCTTGTTCAGACACTCTACGGATCAATAGGCTGGGTCATATTCCAGCTCTTCCAGCTCCTATGCCTTGGCTTTACAGGCTATATGGCATTTAACGGCCGCATCCAGGCAGGTGATATTTCACTGTACCAGAGTTATTTTTCATCAATAGTCAATCAGGTTTCGGCCATCATAACCCTCATTCCCATAATCGCCAAGGGTATTGAATCAGTAACCTCGATTGGTGAGGTTCTCCTTTCCGATGATGTGGAGAACAATGAAGATAAATTAGAACTTGCAGACATTAACGGCGAATTTGATTTTAAGAACGTAGCCTTCCACTACCGCGATACCAACGAATGCGTTCTTCGTAACTTAGACCTTCATGTAAGGCAGGGCGAAACCATAGCTTTAGTTGGTGAGTCAGGCGCCGGAAAGTCTACTATCCTTAATATGGTTATAGGCTTTTACTTAGCAACCGAAGGCGAAGTCTCAGTGGACGGATATGACCTTTCAAAGATAGACCTAAGAAGCTACCGTAAGAACCTTGCGGTTGTACCCCAGACCTCTATCCTCTTCTCCGGAAGCATTAAGGATAATATCATATACGGCTGTGAAAATATATCAGATGAAAAGCTTAATGAAGTAATAGATGCTGCCAATTTAAGGGAGCTTATAGAATCTCTGCCTAATGGGTTAGACACTCAGGTTGGCGAGCACGGTGGAAAATTATCAGGCGGCCAGAGACAGAGAGTATCAATTGCAAGGGCTCTTATCCGTGATCCCAAGGTCATCGTGCTTGATGAGGCAACCTCAGCCCTTGACAGCATATCCGAGAAGATGATCCAGGAAGCAATAGGAAACCTTACAAAGAACCGTACTACCTTCATAGTTGCCCACAGGCTCTCTACCATAAGGGACGCCGACAGAATTGCCGTTATATCAGACGGTCATTGCAAAGAAATAGGCACCTATGATGAGCTTATGGCTCAAAAAGGTGCCTTCTACCAGCTTAAAATGCTGCAGTCTTAAATTTAAAGATTAAGAAGCTTTATATGTCATGCTCCTTCATATAGTCCTTAATACCTGACCACTTTTTATCCTTATCTGACATAACAAGGACGCTCTCATCTTCAAAGGGCCACTTAACTCCGATATCGGGATCGTTAAATATAAGTCCGCCCTCATCATTGGGATGATAGAAATCAGAGCACTTATATGCAAACTCCGCATAATCGCTTAATACGAAGAAGCCGTGGGCAAAGCCCTTGGGAATAAAGAACTGCTTTTTATTCTCGGCGGATAATTCAACTCCGTACCACTTTCCGAAGGTCTTGGAACCCTTCCTTAAATCAACGGCCACATCAAATACGGCTCCGTTAACTACTCTCACCAACTTATCCTGAGGAAAGTTTATCTGGAAATGCAATCCCCTTAATACATTCTTAGTTGATGCTGACTGGTTATCCTGAACGAAATCACAGGTAATACCTGCCTCAACGAAGTCGTTTTTATTATAGGTCTCCATGAAGTATCCGCGGCTGTCGCCGAATACTGTAGGTGTAATAACCTTAAGACCTTCTATTTCACATGTTTCAACGCTTATCTTTCCCATTTTATAATCCCTCTGCTACCTCTACCAGATATTTGCCGTAATTGGTCTTCATTAAAGGCTCTGCCAATTTAAGGAGCTGCTCCTTGTCTATGAAGCCACGCTTATAAGCTATCTCCTCTATGCAGGATATGTATAAGCCCTGTCTTTTCTGGAATGCAGCAACGAAATCAGATGCATCAAGAAGTGAATCATGATTTCCGGTATCAAGCCATGCAAAGCCGCGTCCTAAGGTCTCAACCCTTAAGGTTCCTCTTCTTAAGTACTCGTTATTGATGCTTGTTATCTCGATCTCGCCTCTTGCTGAAGGCTTAACATTAGCTGCTATATCAACTACGTCATTGTCATAAAAATATAAGCCGGGAACAGCATAATTGCTCTTGGGCTTCTCAGGCTTTTCCTCTATCGAAATAGCCATTCCGTTCTTGTCAAATTCAACCACGCCGTACTCTCTGGGATCACGAACGTAGTAGCCGAATATGGTAGCACCCTTATCACGGGAAGCAACCTCTCTTAATACCTTCGAAAAGCTCTGTCCGTAAAAGATATTGTCACCCAGAACAAGTGCAACCGAATCGGAGCCTATGAACTTGGCACCGATGATGAATGCATCCGCAAGTCCTCTGGGAGTTTCCTGCACTGCATATTCAAACTTCATTCCAAGGGATGAACCGTCACCGAAAAGTTCCTCAAAAACGGGAAGATCCCTGGGGGTTGAGATTATAAGCACCTCTCTTATGCCTGCAAGCATCAGGGTTGATAAGGGATAATAGATCATCGGCTTATCATATACCGGCATAATCTGCTTGCTTATAGCCTTTGTAAGGGGATAGAGTCTTGTACCTGACCCGCCTGCTAAAATAATACCCTTCATATTTTTCTCCTAATAATTTCTAAAGGATGCCGGGCTTACTTTCCCGAATACATCTCCTCATAATACTTCTGGTAATCACCGCTTGTTACGTTCTTCATCCAGTCCTCATGCTCGAAGAACCACTTGATCGTAAGTCTGATGCCGTCCTTGAACATTGTCTCAGGCTCCCAGCCTATCTCCTTCTTGATCTTGTCAGGAGCTATGGCATATCTTCGATCATGCCCCTTTCTGTCCTCAACATAGGTTATAAGGTCCTCGTTTATGTATGCCTTTCTGGGATCATCATCAGAAAGATATTCGTTTAAGCACTCGATTATTATCTTAATGATCTCAATGTTCTGCTTTTCATTATGGCCGCCTACGTTATAGGTCTCAAAGAGACGTCCTCTCTCAATCACCATATCAATCGCCTTGGCATGGTCCTCAACATAGAGCCAGTCACGAACGTTCTTGCCGTCTCCGTATACAGGAAGCTTCTTTCCCTGAAGTGCATTGTTAATGATAAGTGGAATGAGCTTCTCAGGGAACTGGTAAGGTCCGTAGTTATTGGAGCAGTTGGTTATATTTGCAGGAAACTTATAGGTATCCATATAAGCCTTAACCAGCATATCAGAGGATGCCTTTGATGCCGAATAGGGGCTGTGAGGCTGATAGGGTGTGGTCTCATAAAAATATCCGCCATCCTCAGGGAGTGAACCGTATACCTCATCCGTTGATACATGAAGGAATTTCTTTCCCTCCTTGAAGGTTCCGTCCTCATTCTCCCAGGCCTTCTTTGCACAGTTAAGCATTACTGCCGTACCTAATACATTTGTCTGAACGAACACCTCGGGATTCTTGATTGATCTGTCAACATGGGACTCAGCTGCGAAGTGTACCACGTGGTCTATATCGTTCTTTGCAAAGATATCGGAGATTGCCTCCTTATCGCATATGTTTGCCTTAACGAAGGTGTAATTGGGATTAGACTCAATATCCTTAAGGTTCTCTAAGTTACCTGCATAGGTAAGAGCATCCACATTGATGATACGGATGCTGCTTCCGTATTTCTTAAACATGTAATGAATGAAGTTTGAGCCGATGAAGCCTGCGCCTCCGGTTACAAGATAGGTTTTCATATTAAATCTCCTCAATATATTTCTTGATCGCATCGTGCCAGTATGCATACTGGTGATCCGTTGTAAGCTTAAACATATAATTCTCAAGGCGTGAATTCTTCGGTCTGTCGGCAGACTGTGGATTCATGCGCTTATATTCCTCAGAGCTTATGGGAATTACCTCTGTCTTTTTACCTGAAAGTCTGTATATTTCCTTGGTAAAATCAGCCCATGAGCAGGTTCCCTCGCAGGTTCCGTGGAAAAGTCCGAAATTCTCCGTGGGAAGCAGGTACTTAATGGCCTTTGCAAGCTCCTCTGCCGATGTGGGAGAGCCTATCTGGTCATTGACCACGGTAACTGAATCCCGAGTTTCAGAGGCCTTAAGCATCGTCTTAACGAAGTTCTTTCCATCGCCGTAAAGCCATGCAGTACGAACTATATATGACATAGGGGCAAACTGACGAACGAAATTCTCACCTGCAAGTTTGCTCTTTCCGTAGGTTGAGATAGGGCTCGGAGTATCAAACTCAGTGTAGGGTGTATCTCCCTCTCCCTTAAATACATAGTCAGTTGAAACATGCATAAGGGTTGAGCCATTCTCCGTTGCTGCAATCGCAAGGTTCCTTGGGCCTACCGCATTGATATTAAAGGCCATGGCCTGTTTAACATCACACATATCAACCGCCGTCATGGCTGCGCAGTTTACAATGTAATCGGGCTTTATTTCCCTTACGCACTCGCGTACACTTTCAAGATTCGTAATATCCAGGCTCTTTATTTCCGGAACTCCGAAATCCGTATTTATAAGCTCATACTCATTATCAGATGAATACAGCTTATTGAGAGCTCTTCCAAGCTGCCCGTTACTGCCTGTTATAAGTATTTTCTTCATCAGAAAACAGCCTCCATATATTTTTTATTTATGCACTCATATACGAGCGTTCCGAAAAGTCCTAAGTTACTCTTCTCCGCATCCGACCATTTATGCTGGCGGTTCAGCATGTTAAAGCTTATGAAATATTTAGGCTCATCTGCATTGGGAAGTGCCAGCTGTATGATCGACATGCAATTATGCTTATGAAGGGTCTCATATACCTCCGGGATCAGATTCTTAAGATCCACATGTGAATTAACGGCATAGAAGCCCGTGCGGTCAAATCTGTCCATATATTTTTGACACGAAAGGAAACTCTGTGCCTCAAAATTCGAAGGATATTTGCCGTAGGTGTATCTCTTTTCCATATTCGATCCGACAAATATATCAATGCTGTCAAGATCAAAGCCCTTGACCATAATAGGGAGTGATTTTTCGATTGCATCAACCCCGTCAATAAAAAGCGACCTTACAACCTGGTTTATTGCCTTTGACTGCTCATCATATGAGGACAGTCCCTTGCGGTTAACTCCGGTCACTATGTTTTCATGCATCTGGGGCCTGTAGATTATATATCTGTTCTTGCCCTTTTCCTTGGCGATGTACAGGGCCTTATCAGTAAGCTGCATAAGGTCGTTATAATTATCTCCGTTATCCGGGAAAAGCGAAACTCCCATTGAAAGGGTAAGTTTCTTGATATTAAGTGCTTCCTCGCTACGCGCTTCCATTGCATATCTGATCCTGCGAAGAAGTGACCTTAGATCTTCCTCATCATCTATATTTTCGGTAAGTATATAGAATTCATCTCCGCCAAACCTTCCTACTATGCCGTTCTCGGCAACGCAGTCTAAAAGCACGGTTGAAAGAAGCTGTATTGCCTTATCTCCCACCTGATGACCGAAGTTATCGTTAATGTTCTTGAAATCATCAATATCAAGGAGCACCATGTAGTGCTTGCGGGATGCCGTGGCAGGGTTAGTAAATATATCCTCTGTAAATTCAACAAGGCTTCTCTTTGAAAGAAGGCCTGTTGCGGAATCAAGTCCGGCACTTGTCATATAATACGGAAGGTCAGAATCCGTTTCGGACATGTTATTAACGACTCCGTACATGAACCTGTGTCCGAACATATCATCAAAACGAGCGATGAACCTTAACTTCTCGGCCTTATCATCCGCATGGAAAACTCCGCTTGAAACTATGGTATTAATCGAGTTTTTGCCTTCCTTAAGGTTTTCACAAAGCATTTTAACGGCAGCAATATTTTTATCTGTTTTATCTGCCGTATCACTTATCCTTGTCTTAAATTCCCCGAAGGTTCCGTGGAATATCCTAATTGATTTCTTGGAAACATAGCGGAAGAAGGTTATAACGTCCTTCTCCATATCATAATCAAAGAATATCTGTGAGGTCATACCGAGCATCGCCCTGTACTTCCACATATTGTCCCTGTTATATACAATGTCAGCCTCAAGGTTCGAAACATCCCATATGGCAACCCTGTAGGCATAAGTCTCAGAAGGATCATATTCAAACTGAATATCCATGAGACGCGCCCTGTCATTTCGATCCCTTATCACAGTGACAAGTCTTTCGCTTTTTTCATACTTAAGAGAAGAAAGAGCATCTGTAAGCTCCTTCCTCGCCACATCGTCGTATCCAAGTTCACTAAAGGGAAGATTAAGATTACTTCCGAACAGTTCGTGAACTGACTCATTCGACGCACATATGTTAAAGTCATCGTCAAGGCAAATAGAGGCCGTAACGAAGTCTCCCATTTTCTTAAAAAATTCGTAATCCGAAATATTCAAAATAACTCTCCTGACTCAAAGCCTACCAGCCCTTTGTCATGATAAATATATTATGTCCGTCTTTTCTTTCGTAGCTGACCTTATCCATGCTTTTCTTTACCATGTATATTCCAAGGCCGCCTATCGCGCGTTCATCTGCAGATAAGGTAACATCCGGATCCGGCTTCGCAAGGGGATCGAATTCCTTTCCCTCATCGTCAAGTGTAATTGTGACAGATTTGTCACTTTCGGAAACGTCAAACTTTATCTTAACCTTTCCTTCGCCTGATATATTTTCTTCAGGATATGCATAATGGGCAACATTGACATACATTTCCTCAAAAGCAATGTCCATCTGCATTATCACCTTCCGGGGACAACCGGCTCTTTCAAGCTCATGGTCAAGTACAAGTAAAAGATCGTCGAATTTATTTATTTGAGCCGGAACACAAACTTCTTTCATAATGAAACCCTCATAACGAATAAAAATAATCAATCTATATCATATCAAAAATATGCCCTTTATTCAAATATGATCAGTACTTTTTTGCCTGTTTTAGTTCTTCGTAGATCTCTACATAATTTTCATATCTGATGTTTGATATTTTCCCTTCCGAAAGCGCCTTCTTAATGCCGCAGTCAGGCTCCTTTATATGGGAGCACAGAGAAAAGCGGCAGTAGGGCTCATAATGCGTAAATTCGGGATAATATCCCGTAAGGGCCGTACATTCAATATCTTTAAGATAAAGTGAAGTAAAGCCGGGGGTATCCATAATGAAGGTATCAGAAGAAAGGGCAAAAAGCTCGGCATGTCTTGTTGTGTGCTTTCCTCTTTCTATCTTTTTGGAAATATCCCCTGTTTCCATATTGGCTTCCGGGTAAAGTGCATTAACTATGCTTGACTTACCAACCCCGGAGGGGCCTGCAACAACCGTGGTCTTTCCCTTAAGTTCATTACGTATATCATCAAGACCTTCCTCTAATGAGGCGCTTACAAAAAGCACTCTGTAACCGCAGCCCTCGTAGGCATTTCTAAGTTCTTCTATCTCCGAGGGTGTGGCAATATCCACCTTGTTAAAGCATATAACGCAGGGAATGTTCTGCTGCCCCATTGATATAAGGAATCTATCAAGAAGATTGTAATTGGGCACCGGATGGGTTATCGCAAAGATAATCATTGCCTGATCCACATTGGCTGATGATGGTCTTATTATGGTGTTCTTCCGATCAAGGATATCCACTATATTTCCCTTAAGAAGATCCTCATCTATGACCTCTATCTCCACGTCATCTCCAACCAAAGGCTTGATTCCCTCTTTACGAAAAATACCCTTGGCCTTGCATTCCACAAGACCAAGGGTCGTATAAACATAATAAAAACCTGCTATTCCCTTGATAATCTTTCCTTTGATCATTCAGCAACAAATGTAACGGAACGGGTGATCTGCTTGGTCTCACTCTCTCCGTCTACCGTGGTAACAGTTCCGTCCTCATTGGTAACAACTGAGGAATCTCCAACATTGACATAGCTTAATATTACTGTTCCTGTTTCAGATGCGATCCCCGAAATGTTCATTGAAACCGGGAACGAGGTGGTGCTTGCATCATAAAGATGGGTTCCGTCCTCCGAAACAACGGATATATTAACGGTAGTTCCGGACCTGAAATTAGGATCCTCATCCGAGGTGGGCGCCTGGATATTGTCAATGTACATATAGGTTGATGCTTCAGGTCCTAAGCTTATTGAAATATCAACCTTAGTTCCTGCATCAAGATAGGTTCCGGGTGCATAGCTCTGGGCACATACAAGGCCTTCGTAGGCAGCATCCTCGTAGTTAACCTCACTTACCTCTCCAAGCTCAAGCCCGTTTTCAACAAGCATTGACATAGCTGTCTCTTCATCCTGCGCTATAAGGTTGGGAACGGATACCTTAGAGGTTTCAGGTCCCTTACTTATATAGATTGAGATGGTGGCTCCCGCAGGTGCCTTTTCATTTCCTGCAGGTGACTGCTTATAAATCGAGCCCTCTGCTATATAATCGTCATACCCTTCAGTCTTACTGGGTGTGAAGCCCTTATTGACCAGGGTTGATACAGCTTCAGCCTCAGTCATTCCCACAACATCCGGGACTTCAACTCCTGTTTCTCCAAGACTTACCGTAAGAACAACATTGCTTCCCGAAGCAACGCTCTCTCCTGCATCAACGCTTGACTTAAAAATAATACCAGCCTCGTAATCCGAGGTCTCTTCATATTCGATCTCAGGTGTAAGGCCCAGTTCTATAAGCTCTGTTCTCACATCATCTATATTTTTGCCGATGACATCTATCATCGTAACCATTTCCTTGGATTCCTCTGTGCCTTCAGAATCCTTGTCTCCGAACACTCCGAGAGCCTTGGCTGCGAAAAATATAACGATCAAACCTATAAGGACTGCTGCCACAACTGCGATAATGGTGGTGAGCTTCTCTACCTTAAGTCCGCCCTTTCCGTCATAATCATCGTCATAGTCATCGTCGTAGTCGTCCTCGTACTCATCATCGTAACGATCATCATATTCATCGTCATACTCATCATAACGATCATCATACTCTGCATCCCGATCGTCATATTCATCCTCATAACGATCATCGTAATCATCATATTTTGAGTCTCTTGATTTCTTAGAGGAAGGCTTCCTATCCTGATCATCCTTTGCAGTTTGATTCTTCTGAGCGGATTTCCTTGAGGATTCCCTCATTACTTCCTTCTCAGTCCTTAAGTTAATAGACTCCTCTATGGAATCCTTTTGTCTCGTCTGCTTCCTTATACGGTTTATATCGTCATCATCAACAGTCTTGGTAGCGCCTGCCTCGTCATTTTCATCTATCACAACGAAATTCTCATCAGGATTCATAAGGGCATACTTAAGATCCTTTATGAGTTCGCCCATTGACTGGTATCTTCTGTCAGGAGACTTCTGGCAGCACTTAAACACTATCTGTTCAACGCTTATCGGGATCTCGGACACGAAATCCCTGGGAGAAGGCATCTCCTCCTGAATATGCTTGATAGCTATGGCAACCGTGGTCTCACCGTTAAAGGGAACACGGCCTGTGAGCATCTCAAATAAAGTGATACCAAGGGAATATATATCCGACTTCTCATCTGAGTATCCGCCTCTGGCCTGCTCAGGAGATGTGTAATGAACAGATCCCATCACATTAGAGGTTATGGTGTTGGAGGTTGCGGCCTTGGCAATACCGAAGTCCGTGACCTTAACCTTTCCGTCCTTGGAGATAATGATATTCTGGGGCTTGATATCCCTGTGGATTATATGGTTATTGTGAGCTGCTTCTATACCCATGCTCACCTGGATGGCGATACTTAACGCCTCCTTAACTGAGAGACGGGCCTTCTTCTCTATATATTTCTTAAGAGTGATTCCCTCTACCAGTTCCATGACAATATAGTGGAAGCCGTCATCAACTCCTACGTCATATACATTAACGATATTGGGGTGCATGAGTCCTGCTGCCGCCTGTGCCTCAACTCTGAATTTAGAGACAAAATTAGCGTTCTCGGAAAACTCCTGCTTAAGCACCTTAACCGCTACAAATCTATTAAGTTTGTGGTCCTTTGCCTTATAGACATCGGACATGCCGCCGGTTCCGATCTTTTCGAGTATCTCGTATCGGTCACCCATTAACATTCCAAGCTTTATCATATATTCCTCAAAAATTATTTAGCATAATCATCAATAAGAACTACTGCGATATTGTCCTTACCGCCGTTTGCATTCGCCGCATCAATAAGCGCGCCTGCCTTTTTCTCCAAGGTATCCTGCTCTTTGATGATATTTAATATCTCATCATCCGTAAGCATATTGGTAAGTCCGTCGGAGCACATTAAAACTATGTCTCCCGGTTTAAGCTCTTCAGTGAAGAAATCAACCTCAACCGAATCTCTTGCGCCTATCGCTCTGGTGATTATATTTTTATCAGGATGATTCCGGGCTGCCTCCTTGGACATTCCTCCCATCCTGACCATTTCCTCAACAAGTGAGTGATCCCTGGTTATCTGCCGTATGGAGTCATTGACTATATATAGCCTTGAATCTCCAACGTTTGCTATCTCAAGCTGATGATCTTCGATGGTGGCAACCACAATGGTGGTTCCCATTCCAAAAAGGGAAACATCCTCTCTGGCCCGGGCTCTAATAAGCTCGTTAGCCACCCTTATGGCCTTTCCGATCACTCTGAAGGTCTTTTGCTCGACGCTGCCTTTTATCTCCCGTACCACCGTTTCAACAGTGTACTTTGATGCAAAGTCTCCCGCATTATGACCTCCCATTCCATCAGCTACGATGTAGAGGTTAGGAAGTCTTCCTATTGCTTCGTCAGAGGCAAAGACATAATCCTGATTAATTTTTCTCTTTTTACCTATATCGGTACGTAAAAAGGATTTCAATTCATTCTCCTGAACAGGCATAAATATACAGACACTCAATTAACGCCTTCGGACTTAACTCTTCGTCTGAGCTGTCCGCAAGCGCCATCTATGTCCGCACCTAATTCTCTTCTAATAGTAACATTTATACCGTTTTTTTCAAGTTTATTTTTAAAGTGAAGGACGCTTTCACGGTTCCCCCGCTTATAATCCCTTTCCTTTATGGGATTGACCGGAATAAGGTTAACATGTCCGTTCATGGGTTTAAGGAGATGTGTAAGTTCCCTTACATCCTCATCCGTATCATTAACATCATGTACCAGGGCATATTCAAAGCTTATCCTTCTGCCTGTTACATCAAAGTATTCCTTAAGAGCCTCCATAAGCTCCTCTATGGAGTAGGAATTTGCTATTGGCATCAATTCCCTTCGCTTTTCGTCATTTGAAGCGTGAAGGGAAAGTGCAAGGGTTATCTGAAGATGCTCCTTCATAAGGTCATATATCCTGGGGACTATGCCGCAGGTTGAGACCGTTATGTTTCTCTGGGATATATTAAGACCATGTTCATCGGATATTAACTTAATGAACTTAAGGAGATTGTCGTAATTATCAAGGGGTTCTCCCGAGCCCATTATGACTATGTTCGATATCCTCTCTCCCGTATCCCTTGATATTGCATATATTTCATCAAGCATCTCCGAAGGCGTAAGGTTCCTCTCAAGTCCGTCTATGGTTGAAGCACAGAATCTGCAGCCCATGCGGCAGCCTACCTGGGAGGATATGCATACACTGTTTCCGTGCTTATAGCGCATGAATACCGATTCGATACAGTTTCCATCTGATAGGCCAAAGAGATACTTTCTTGTACCGTCTATCTTTGACTCCTGAACCACTACCTTTACAAGAGAGGTATATTCACATTCCTTTAAAAGCTTCTCCTTAAGGCTCTTGGGGATGTTGCCCATCTCATCATAGTTTCTTGCCATATGGACATGCATCCACTCATAAAGCTGCTTTGCCCTGAAGGACTTCTCTCCTATAAGTGACATGTATTCAGTTAATTCTTCAAGGGAAAAGGATTTTATGTCAGTCACTTTTTCTCCGTAGCCTCGCTATATAAAAACCGTCCGTTCCGTCGATTCCAGGAAGGAACTGCTTTTCGTATTCCTTAGTAAGCGGATAATTTTCAGTAAGGAAATCCGTAAGTTCTTCGTTTTCCTTAGGGTTCATGGTACAGGTGCTGTACATTAAAACTCCGCCTTTTTTTACATATTTCCAGACATTCCCCGCTATGTCCTTCTGTATCTTCGGAAGGTTATCAAGGTCTTCCTTTTTAGTCTTATGCCTTATATCGGCCTTCCGTCCCATGACGCCTAAGCCGCTGCAGGGAACGTCCGCGATAACTATATCAGCGCTTTCCTTAAGGGTATCATCATACTCTGAGGCGTCCTTAACTGATATCTTTATGCCGTCGCTTCCATCTGCATGGCAGCGGATTATATTATCCTCTATCCTTTTTATCTTTTTATCGGAAATATCAAAGGCCGTGACGATCCCGCCCATGTCATAGGCCTCAATTGCCTTTCCTCCGGGGGATGCGCACACATCAAGTACTGTATCTCCCTTTTGGATCATAGAGTTTTTAAGTACAAGCTGGCTTGCAATATCCTGGACAACGAAATACCCTTCTAAGTATCCCGGAACATCCTTAACAGAGGTTCCCTCCTTAAGGTAATAGGCATTTTCAACATTAGGAACTCTAATAAGGTCCTTAACATCCATTTTAGGACTTCTTACCCTTATGCTTACAGGATGCGCCTTATCTATATCCTCGAGGATCTTTAGTGTCTTTTCTTCCCCATAGGAGCTTATAAGATGCTCTCTTATCCACTGAGGTACCGTTAGATTATCTTCGTTAAGGCCCTCAAGTATTTTATCTTTATCCCTCGAAACGCTCCTCAACACGCCGTTAACATATCCCTTAAGGGTATTAAAGCCATGGCGCGTTGCTATCTTACAGGCCTCATTGCAGGCTGCTGAATCAGGCACACGATCCATAAAAAGTATCTGATATACGCCCATTCTTAATATCGTCCTTATGGGAGGCTTAAGCTTCTTGGTTTTAATCTTAGAGTAATCGTCAATTACCTTATCAAGTACAAGGAGCTTTTCGGTAGTTCCATCAAGCATCCTCTTTATGAACGCCTTCTCCTTCATATCAAGATAATCATACTTATCAAGTATATCTTTCTCGACTATATGGGACAGTGCGCCCTTCTCTAGAATCTCAGTAAGGCCCAAATATATAATTTCCCTGGAATTATCTGCCATTTATGTCTATGCGGTAAAAACCGTTCCGTCCTTTATTTCGTATCCTAAAAGGAAGTCATGCACGCTCATGCGCTTCTTTCCTTCAAGCTGCAGTTTAGTTACTTTAAGTGCGCCGTCTCCTGTTTTTATAAATAGAGCATCTTTGCTTTGGGATATAAGAGTCCCCGGCTTAAGTCCTTTGCCCAAAGTATCCTCTGCAACATATGCCTCCCAGATTTTAAGAGTCTTTCCATTAAGATGCGTGTAGGCTGAAGGCCAGGAATTAAGTCCTCTCACATAACGCTCTATCTTTTTGGTATCCTCGCTCCAGTCAATGTTTCCCATCTCTTTGGTTATCTTGCCGGCGTAGGAGGATTCATCATCATTCTGCTTAATGGGAACAATACTTCCCTTCTGAAGTTCCGGAAGGGTCTCAATTAAAAGCTCTGCCCCAAGGTACATAAGCTTATCAAAAAGGCTCTCTCCCGTATCGGTAGGCAGAATATCGTATTCCTTCTTAGTAAGGATATCTCCCGTATCAAGACCCTTTGCCATCTGCATGATGGTGACTCCTGTCTTTTCATCCCCGTTTAATAAAGACCACTGTATGGGCGCCGCTCCGCGGTATTTAGGAAGGAGTGAGGCATGGATGTTTATTGAGCCTAAGCGGGGCATATTAAGTATCTCCTCTGAGAGAATCTGTCCGAAGGCTGCTACCACAAATATATCGGCCTCATACTTTTTAAGTTCAGCTACTGCTTTCTCTTCCCTTATCTTAACAGGCTGAAATACAGGAATTCCGTATTTAAGCGCGCACTCCTTTACAGGGCTCATGGATATTTCCTTGCCTCTGCCCTTTTCCTTATCAGGCTGGGTCACAACAAGGGTAACCTCATAGCCGTTTTTAATAAGTGCCTCCAATGGTGCCACCGCAAAATCCGGTGTTCCCATAAAGATTATCTTCATTATTCGTTTTCCTCTTCTTCCTTTGCAAGGATCTCCTGAAGCTCCTCATTGGTAATAACAGGACCCTCTGCCTTCTCAACATACATGTGGCCGTCCAGGTGATCATATTCATGGAGGATGGCTCTTGCAAGGAGCTCCTCGCCCTCTATTTCAAACTCCTCCATATTTTCGTTATAGGCTCTTGCCTTAACATAGTTGGGTCTTGTGACCTTGGCAGATTTTCCCGGAAGTGAAAGGCAGCCCTCATAGCCTGTCTGCTCTCCGCTTGTTTCAAGTATTTCAGGATTAATAAATACCAAAGGATCCTCACCTGTAACGTCTATAACGAAGATTCTTTTTAATATTCCCACCTGAGGGGCTGCAAGTCCCACTCCGTCAGCCTCGTACATTGTTTCAAACATATCATCTATTAGGTCAAGCGTCCTTTTATTAAGCTCCTTTACTTCCTTGCAGGTCTTAGTTAAGACACTGTCTCCCATTTCCCTTATCTTTCTGATTGCCATTTTTTACTCCTTTATTTTTATGACACATATGTCATTTATTTACTTATTGCTATCAATTACTTTTAATTTATTTAACATCAAAGGTGACCGTTTCCTTCTGTATTGGCGCAGTCTCAAGATATTCTTCCATTATACTGCGGGCTTTTATTATCTCTTCCTTATCAGAACTTTTAAGATAAAGAGTATAGCGGAACACATCGTTTATCTTTGAAACGAAGGCCTTGGAGGGGCCGATCACGTTAACCTTATCTCCTGCGCGCTTTTTAAGGGCAGTTGCAAGTCCCAGCGCCCTCTTTTCATCGGGAGATGTGACCAGAATCTCAAGCATCATCCCCACAGGAGGATAATCGCATATGGACCTGTATATTATCTCTTCTTTATAGAAGCCCTCATAATCCTGGGACGCAGCCCGGATTATACTGTAATGCTCCGGCCGGTAGGTCTGGATTATTGAAAGGCCTTCCTTAGTGCCGCGCCCCGCTCTTCCAACTGCCTGACAAAGCAGATTAAAGGTTCTTTCGGATGTGCGAAAATCCGACTCATTAAGGGAGAGATCAGCTGCTATCACACCTACCAGGGTAACTAAAGGAAAGTCATGCCCCTTTACTATCATCTGGGTTCCAAGGAGTATGTCTGCCTTTCTATCCGCGAAATCACTTAATATCTCCTCATAGGAGTTCTTCGTCTTAGTGGTGTCGGCATCCATCCTTAGGACTCTGGCTGTAGGGAATTCCTTAAGTATACTCTCCTCAACCTGCTCGGTTCCCGCCTTGAAGCCGGAAATATATGGGGATGAGCATTCAGGGCATTTCTTTACATCAGCTGTTTCATAGCCGCAGTAGTGGCAGACAAGTTTCCCTCCCCTATGACGCACCAAAGATACATCACAGTGAGGGCACTTTATGACACTTCCGCAGGATCTGCAGCTTATGAAGCCCGAATAACCCCTTCTGTTAAGAAATAATATTATCTGTTCATGTTTATTTAACCTGTCCTCAATAGCCTCTCTTAAGGGAGTTGAGAACATTGATTTGTTTCCGTTTTTAAGTTCTTCCCTCATATCGACTATCATCGTTTTAGGAAGGGATGCGCCATTTAAGCGCTTTGTTAATTTAAATAATCTGTAATAGCCCTTTTCCGAAAGATAATAGCTTTCAAGGGAAGGAGTAGCCGACCCTAAAACAAGGGATGCATTCCTTATCCTGCAAAGTTCCTCGGCGGTTTCCCTTGCATGATACTTTGGTGTCTGCTCCGAGATATAGCTTTGCTCATGCTCCTCATCAATGATCACCATGCCAAGGTCCTTAAAGGGAACAAATAAGGCGCTTCTTGGCCCAATTATGACATCTATGTCACCGTTTTTGGCACGCATGCACTGATCATATCTTTCTCCGGGAGAAAGTGTTGAATTAATAAGTGAGACCCTGTCTCCGAATCTTTTGTAGAAACGCATAAGGGTCTGATAGGTAAGGGCGATCTCGGGGATAAGCATTATGCACTGTTTCCCCTTACTTACCACATGCTCTATAAGGTTAAGATAAACCTCTGTTTTTCCGGAGCCTGTTATCCCATGTATAAGGTACCTGCCCGGAGCCCCTTCATCAGTGTCTTTATTTACCTCATCGCAGATATATTTCTGCTCGTCTGAAAGGTGCTTTGCGCCCTCAGACTTAGCTTCTATATTTACCGGATTCCTGTAATAATCCTCAACTTCTATCCTTAAGGCTCCTGCATTTTCAAGGGCATTTATCGTGCTCCCTGATACATTAAGCTTATCGATCACAAGGTCATAGGGAAGAATCGTCTCATCCGCAAGTTCCTTAAGGACCCTAGCTTTTGCGCTCTGATGCTTCCTTATGCATTCAGCATAAAGAGATAAGATCTCATCACGGTCCATTTTACGAACAAGTTTTTTCTTCTGGCGGGGTTTATATATTTTTTTAGCAGGAAGAACCGTCCTTAAGGCCGCTATCATGGTAGAGCCGTAATTATTCCTCATCCAGGCTGCAAGCTTTACGTAAGGCGCATCGATGCTTGTTGCATCTTCGTCTATCGCCTTAATTTCCTTCATTCTTTCAACAGGGAACTCATTTACATCACTAAGTCCCACTACGAAGCCTGTACGCAGCGTGTCACCCTTTCCAAAGGGAACCTTAACGCAGTCTCCCTCTTTTATACTTTCCCGTAAGGGTTCCGGAATGAAATATTGAAATGTCCTGTCTACCTTTTCATGTGATATATCTATTATCACATCTGCATACTGCATGTTTATTTTTTCCTGCTGTTTTCTTCTATTATCTCTTTTATTATCACGCGCTCATCAAGAGGATATTTTATTCCCTTAACTATCTGGTAATCCTCATGTCCCTTGCCTGCAAGGACTATTATGTCGTTCCTTAAGCCATTCTCAAGGGCATATCTTATTGCATCCTTGCGGTCTATGAATTCGACGTATTTGCCGCCTGCCTTAGCGACAGACCCTCTTATGTCCTCCATTATGGCCTTGGGGTCTTCATCCCTGGGATTATCTGAGGTTATTATGGTAAGGTCAGAAAGCCTTCCCGAAACCTCTCCCATTCCGTAGCGGCGCTCCTTCGTTCTGTTTCCTCCGCAGCCGAAAAGTGTAACAAGCCTTCTTGGCTTATATTCTCTTAGTGATGTAAGAAGGCTTTCAAGGCTTAAGGCATTGTGGGCATAATCTATGATCACCGTATAAGGCCAGGGCGTCTTTACCATTTCGATACGGCCCTTTACCTTCGTATCAAGAAGAGCCTTTTTAATGTTTTCGCTTTTTATGTTAAAGTGCTTTGCTACTGCTATTGCGCAGAGTGCATTATATACGCTGAAACGTCCCGGTGTGGGAACAATGAAATGATCCTCTATGTCTCCCCTTAAGTCGAACTCTATGCCCAGTTCTCCCGTCGACTTAAGAAGCATAAGGTTGTAGGCCGAAAGGTCTGCTCCCTCATTAAATCCATAGGTTTCTATATTGCAGGTATGTCCCTCAAGCACCTTAAGTACATGGGCATCATCGGCATTTACTATTCCCTGTCTGCACTGCTTAAAGAGAAGCCCCTTGCAGTACATATATTCTTCCATTGAGGCATGCTCATTCGGTCCTATATGGTCAGGCTCGAGATTCGTAAATACACCAAGATCGAATGTAAAGCCCTGCATCCTGTGTAACTTAAGTCCCTGGGATGCCGCCTCCATGACCACAACCTCTATTCCCTTATCCGCCATCTTCCTTAAGATGCCCTGCAGGGAAAGTGCATCGGGAGTTGTGTTAACAGAAGGGATATGCTCATCACCTATTATTATCTCTATGGTTCCGATAAGGCCTACCTTGTAGCCTGCATTTTCAAGCATGGACTTTACCATATAGGTGGTGGTCGTCTTTCCTTTAGTGCCGGTGATCCCTATGATCTTAAGGGAATCGGCAGGATGTGCATACCAGGCAGCTGCTATAAAGGCAAGAGCATAGCGTGTATCCTTAACCCTTATGACTGTGATATTTTCAACCTTTAATGTCCTTACTGTTTCTTCATCAAGGTCCTTTTCAATGACAACGGCCTTCGCACCGTTTTTAACAGCCTCATTTATAAACTTATGTCCGTCTGCCCTGAAGCCGCTTATACATACGAAGAGGCCTCCCTTTGTTACCTTTGATGAGTTGTCAAAGATACCCGTTACCTCTATCCCGGGATTTCCTCTTAAGACCTCGTAATCTAATTTTTCCAAAAGTGTAAATAATACGCTCATAATCTCCCCCACGTATAACTCTTCTATTATATCATATCGCGCAAAGGGGTTCTTTTTATATTTTTTTCACTCCAAAAACACATTTTGGACACAATTCAAATTTAATATAATAAACATAGATAGTTGAAACTCACTATCTCCCCCCTCATAAGCGAAAAGCGTTGGTTCTTCCAACGCTTTTCGTATTTTAAAGGATATTTAAATTATATACTTAATGATCAGTTCTCCGGTATGGGCAGTATCTGAAGCTTCTTTTCAAACTCTAACGCCTTTTCCTTGGGGATTATGCCGTTTTCAAGGGAGCAGGTATTGGCTGCTGATATGGAAACACATTTCCTTAAGGTTTCTTCCTTAGATAATCCCTTAAGATAAGAAAGCGCAAAGGCAGCAACCGCGCTGTCACCTGAGCCCACTGTATTTACAACCTTTACCTTGGGAGCAGGCATATAAAGAACCTTTCCTTCACCATTCTCATCGTAAGCATAGAGGATTCCCCTGCTTCCCATGGATACCATCACGTTGGGTACTCCCCATTCCACTATATCAAGGGCTGCAAGTGCAATATCCTGCATTCCGTCAAGTCTTTTGCCTGCCAATCCTTCAAGCTCCTTAACGTTGGGCTTCATCATAAAGGGACGTGCATACATTCCGTTTTTAAGGCTCTCTCCCGATGAATCAAGCAGGACCTTTTTACCCATTTTATTTGCTGTCTTTATAAGCTCGGCATATATGTTATTCTTTATGCCCAAGGGGATTGAACCTGATATTATCACAAGTTCGCAAGAGGCTATCTCTTTTTCATAGTTAAGAAGAAAGCTCTTAAGTTCCTTATCGCTTATCTCAGGGCCTGGTTCAAGGAATTCAGTTATATAACCGTCCTCAGATATAACATTCGTGCTTGTCCTTGTAAGCCCTGTAGTTTCCGTAAATGAGGTCTTTATCCCCATGCCCTCAACGGTTTCGCGAATCATGGTTCCGGTGTAACCGCCGATAAAGCCAAGGCAGATACTCTCAGTATCATACTGCTTTAAGACCTTGCTTACATTTATTCCCTTGCCTCCGGCATGATTTTTGGCGCTTATCATCCTGTTAACCTGGCCCATAACAATACGGGAAGCGTTAAGCGTTTTATCTACAGCAGGATTAAGTGTTACGGTAGCTATCATATAAACCTCTTATTTCTTTGAAACATCATAGTCGTTCATGATTATCTGTATAGAACGACGCCCCCTGAATTCATTTATCTCGGGGTAATATACTATGCTTATCATTATATCAGAGCCTGACACTCTTTCGTTAAGAAGATCATCAAATTTTTCTTTCCCGAAATTGTTAACAAGGAATTCATCAAAGTCCTCAAGTGAGCCGAAGGATATCATATCAAACAAAAATCCGTTTGCATCCTTAACCTTGAACTTACCAACGTTTTTATTTTTGCCTATCTTTATATAGCTTAATAAAGATATATCTTTGGTTGCAAATACAGGCTTCGGGTTGCCCGTTCCAAAGGGCTCCAATATATCAAGTGATTCTATGAAGTTCTCGGAAATATACGAAAGGGGCATTGGAACGTCGATATGTATCTTTTTAACAAAATCATCATCCATAAGATGGGCGTTTTCATTAAGCCGTCTTCTAAGTTCCTTAAGAGCATCCTCATCCCGTAAAGATATGCCCGCAGCCATCTTGTGGCCTCCGAATTTGGTAAATAGATCCTTAACCTCAGTAAGGGCCTCATACATATCATAGGCCTCTATTGAGCGCCCGGAGCCCTTTAATCCCTCCTCTGCATTGGTAACAACAAAAGTGGGACGCATATATTTTTCTTTGATGCGGCCGGCGATTATGCCTGCAAGGGACTCATGCACGGAAGGAAGATAAATAACAAGAACCTTATCATTAAAAAGGCCCTCGCTTGTGATAAGTTCATCTGCCTCTTCCACTCCGTCCTCTGTCATCTTCTTCCGGGACTCATTAAGAGCCTTAAGTTCAGTTGCTATGGTCACGGCGCTCTTAAAGTCAGGTGCATCAAAAAGTTCAAGTGCCCGGCTTGCGGTGTCCAGCCGTCCCGTTGCATTAAGACAAGGTCCTACCACAAAGCCCATATGATAATTGGTTAAAGGCTTGTCAGTAAGGTCATTTACCATAAGGAGTGCCTTAAGGCCGAAGTTCTTAGTTTCCGCCATGGCCTTTAGGCCTTCCTTAACTATGATCCTGTTTTCGTCCTTAAGTTCCATCACATCGCATATGGTGCCCAAGGCAGCGAAGGGAAGAAGTTCATCATAGACTTCCTTATGCTCCCCATTAAAGATATAGCCTATAAGCTTATAGGCAACAACGGCTCCGCATATGGATTTAAAAGGATATGGGCAGTCTGACTGCTTGGGATCAACAACTGCAAGGGCTTCAGGGATAATATATTTTTTCCCTTCTGGGGTTATATCAAAGGGTACCTCATGATGGTCCGTTACTATGACCTCCATGCCCAGGGAATTTGCAAGGCTAACCTGCGCCGAGGCTGCAATACCGTTATCGCAGGTAAGGATAAGATTAACTCCATCCCTATTAGCCTCCTCAATAAGATTATCGTTTAAGCCATAGCCGTCCCTTATCCTGTGGGGAATGACGGTATCAACCCTCGCACCTATTGTTTTAAGTCCCTTTAAAAGGATATAGGTTGAGGTTATGCCGTCAACATCATAATCTCCGATTATACGTATATATTTGCCCGCACCTATCGCTTCCTTAATGAGGCCGGATGCCTTTGATAAGTCCTTCATAAGCGCCGGATCATGGATATCCTTTAGTGTTCCGTTAAGGAAATAATCTATCTCTTCGTCACCTACTATATCCCTGTTACGTATGATGCGTGCCAGTACCTTGTCTATATTGAATTTAGATGCTATTGCTTCAAAATCCGCTTTCTTTGCGGAAACCATCCATTTGGACATGAAATCTTCCTTTTTAGCTAAAAAGGCCCGGCACTTTCGTACCGGGCCCCATGAAACAAACTTACTTGCTTTCCTTCTTTGCTCCAACCTTTCGGAGAACCATATAGAAGGCAGATGCAAGACATATTGATGAATATGTACCGCAGAGGATACCTGCCATCAAAGGAAGTGCAAACTCCTTGATTGATGAAACACCAAGGACATAAAGGGCTGCTACCATGATGAAGGTTGTAAGTGATGTAAATACAGATCTTGAAAGAGTCTGTGTGATCGACTTATTAACAACATCCTCAAGCACATCCTTATTAGACATTGCATTCTTGTTTTCACGTATACGGTCAAATATAACGATTGTGGCATTGATTGAATAACCTACAATTGTAAGCATACATGCAATGAAGGTTGAACCAACCGAAACTCTCACGATTGCATAGAATGCAAGTACTACAAGTACATCGTGGATAAGGGCCATAACAGAAGAACATCCGAATCTTACATCCTTGAATCTGAACCAGATGTAGATAAGCATAAAGATTGAAGCAACTATAACTGCTATGATTGCATCTCTCTTCATCTCACCTGAAATGGTTGAACTTATGGTCTCTGTTGTCTTAATTGTGGCACCGAACTCGCTCTCAAGCTTTTCTTCAAGATCTGTAAGTTCCTCGTTTGTAAGGGATCTTGTCTTAAATACCACATCGTTTGTATCGTTGATCTTCTGTGACATTACTGAGCCGTCATTGGTTACTGACTCAATAACCGGAACGATGGTTGAATCGATCTCCTCAATTGTCATGTCAGATGCAAGTGTTACCTCTGTTGAAGTACCGCCTACGAAGTCAAGGCTGTAGTTTAATGCGTTATTGCCCTGTGCCTTATTAACTCCCATGAATACAAAGCCGGCGATTATAACTACTGCACTGCAGATAAAGAATATCTTTTTCTTTGAAAGGAAATCTACAGTCTTTAATTCCTTAGAGGTTCCATAAAGCTTCTCTGACTTAGCGCCAAGTGCAAGGAAGCACTTCATTATAAGCTTGGTAATAACAAGAGCGGTAAACATCGAAAGGATGATACCAAGAGCAAGTGTTGCTGCGAAGCCCTTGATCGTACCTGAGCCCATAACTCCTAAAACGGCTGCGGCAATAAGTGTTGTTATATTACCATCAAGGATGGCTGAAAGTGCTTTCTTATATCCTGTATCAATGGCAGAGGCAACCGTCTTTCCTTTGGCGATCTCCTCACGGATTCTGGCGAATATGATAACGTTGGCATCAACCGCCATACCTATTGAAAGGATGATACCTGCAATACCGGGAAGCGTAAGTGTGATCTCGAAGGCATCAAGAAGAATAACAACCAGTTCAACATAAAGTGCAAGTGCAATGGAAGCTGCAAGACCCTGTATACGGTATACGATTATCATGAATAAAACGATGATGATGAAACCGATTATTGCGGCCTTTATTGATGATGAAATAGCATCAGATCCAAGCTGTGCTCCTACAACCTTTGAATGGAGCTGTTCAAGTTCAAGCTTAAGTCCACCGATTCTGATGGTTGAAGCAAGCTGTTCAGCCTCATCATATGTGAAGGAACCTGTGATCTGTGCCTGACCGTCTGTGATAACAGCCTGAACATTGGGAGCAGAAACGATCTCGCCGTCATAGTAGATTGCAATGCTCTCGCCTGCATTATAAGCCTTCTCGGTAGCATCGGCGAATTTCTTTGTTCCCTCATCTGTCATTGTAAGGGATACAATAAATTCGTTATTCTTGGTCATTGAATCCTGAATGGAACCTGCCTGTGCAGATTTAACATCCGTTCCCTCAAGAACAACATCTCCGTCAGCTATAAGCTCGTCTATGGTCTTCGCAAGCACATAGCCTATATTGCCTTCATCGTCGATTCCGTAGCCGTAGTTCATATTTCCTTCATCATCTGTCTCACGGATGAAGTAAAGTGAACCGGGCTTACCTAATTCATTAAGTATCTCAGTAGCATCGGAAACACCGGGGATCTCGATATTGATCCTGTCGGTACCCTCCTGATAAACAGAAGACTCCGTGCTGTAGTTCTCAACTCTCTGCTGAAGCTTGTAGATAGTATCGGACATATCCTCTGATGAAGGATTCTCATCTCCCACTACCTGATAGGTGATGGAAACACCGCCTTCAAGGTCAAGTCCTAAGGGAATGTCCTTAGCTGCACCACCATTGCCTGTAAATCCCGTAGTTGCCGTAATTCCGAAAACGACAAGTAATGCTACGAGAACAATAAGGCTGATGATAGAAGTACTCTTTTTCATCTTTAGTTCTCCTCTTCTTCCGCCAAAGCGGCTTTGATCATTATAGCGCATTCAATACGCTTCTTCTGTAATTCACAACCGACCTCATAGGAATCGGTGATCGTTCCGTGGAAATTATATGAGTTTGCCGCACATCCTCCTGAGCAGTAGAACTTGGCAAAGCAGTCTCTGCACTTGGGCTTGGCATATACATTGCAGGCCTTAAACTCATTAACTATATCCTGTCTTATAATTCCCTCATCAACATTGCCTAAAAGGAAATCCTCATTTCCCACAAACTGATGGCAGGGATAAAGGTCACCCCAGGGAGTAACCGCAAGGTATTCCGTCCCCGAACCGCATCCCGAAAGACGCTTGGCAACACAGGGGCCACCCTGTAAATCTATCATAAAATGAAAGAAGTTAAAAGGTCTGCCTTCCTTATGTCTCTTTATAAGTTCTTTTGCAAGGATATCATACTGTTCACAAAGATAGGGAACATCCTCCATACTTAAGGCATAGTCATCAGTGGGGGCAGCCACAACCGGCTCAACCGAAATCTGCTCAAAACCAAGATCAGCAAGATGTATAACATCATTTGAAAAGTCCCGGTTATATTTAGTGTAGGTTCCGCGAACGTAATAGTTCATCTGATTACGGCTCTTTGCAACCTCCTGAAACTTGGGAACTATGGTGTCATAGCTTCCCTGTCCGCCTCGTCTGGGCCTCATACGGTCATTTACTTCCTTACGGCCGTCAATCGAAAGGACCACATTCGACATCTCTTTATTTGCAAATTCAAGTATGTCTTTATCAAGGAGCATTCCGTTGGTGGTAAGGGTAAAGCGGAACTTCTTATTATTAGGCTCTTCAAGGCTTCTTCCGTATTCAACAAGTCTCTTGACCACATCAAAGTTAAGCGTGGGCTCTCCGCCGAAGAAGTCAACCTCCAAGTTAACCCTGTTTCCTGAGTTGGCAACAAGAAAATCAAGGGCTTTCTTTCCCACCTCGAAGCTCATAAGTGCGCGTCTTCCGTGATACTCGCCCTCTTCCGCAAAGCAGTACTTGCAGGCAAGATTACAGTCATGTGCTATATGAAGGCACAGGGCCTTTACCACAGTCTGACGCTTCTTAAAGTCAAATATATAATTTTCGTAGATATCCTCTGTAAAGAGCTGTCCGTTTTCCTTAAGATAAAAGATTTCCTCCAGGGCTTCCTTTATATCATCCTCGGAGTAGTCCTTTGAAAGGGCATCAAGGGCCTTAGGAAGTACGTCCTGAAAGGTAGCTTCCTTATTTTCCGAAATAACATCCTCAGCTATTGTAACCAGCTCAAAAACAAGATCATCCACCACATGGACAGAACCCGAATTCACATCGAGTACTATATCATATCCATTGTTTTTATATTTATGGATCATAGTTTTTCCTTTAACACAACGAAAGTGCCATTAAGGCACTTTCGAAAAAAAGAGCATTTTAAACTTTAAAATTACTTAGCCTTTTCGCAGGTCTGGTTACCTACTGTGCAGGATGTCTTACAAGCTGACTGGCATGATGTCTGGCACTCGCCGCAGCCGCCCTTCTTCATAGACTCCTTAAGATCTCTTGTTGTTAATGTCTTAATTCTCTTCATAATCATCTATTTCCTTTCTTAATTGGAATCATAATACATACGGATGAATTATATCACAAAGATATCAGGATTAAAAGCCCTTTTATTCCTTATCCTCTTCTGCGTTTTCCTCTTTGGGAAGTATTGTCAGTATGACCTTGCTTATCCTGTTTTTAGAAACCCCGGATACCTTAAGTGTAACCTCATCATTAACGTTAACTATCGTTCCGTCCTCAGGGATCTCGTCTCCTAACTTCTCCATAATGAGGCCGCCAATGGAATCATAATCCTCTGATTTAAGTTCTTCGGAAAGCACATCCTGAAGTTCATCATTAACATCATCAAGCTTCATGCTTCCCTCAATGAGATAAACATTCTCCTCCATCTTCTGGATGTTAGTCTCCTCATCGGAATCATATTCATCCCTGATCTCACCCACTATCTCCTCAAGAAGGTCTTCTAAGGTTACCATTCCGACGCAGGAACCATATTCATTAAGCACAAAGGCCATGCTGTCCATGCCCTCACGCATCTCCTGCAGAAGCTCTGAAGTCTTTTTATGTTCAAGCGTAAAAAGAGGCTTACGAAGAAGTTTTTCCATACTGAAGCCATCAGGATCATCAAAGTCAAGCTTAATAAGATCCTTTATGTTTATAAGGCCTATTATATTGTCCTTATCGCCTTCATATACAGGGATCCTGGTAAACATATGCTCCCTAAAGGCCTCCATAACATCACTTAGGGTCGCTTCCTTTTCAAGGGTCACCATTTCAGTTCTGGGGATCATGATATCATGCGCCTCGGAATCTCCGAAGTCAAACACATTGATGATCATCTCCTTCTCTTCATCCTCAATGGCGCCTCCCTCATGTGAAACATCAACATAGGTACGAAGTTCATTCTCAGAGATTGCCTTAAAGGCCATTGGATCAACTCCGAAAAGACGCATGATCCCGTTAGAGATAGCATCAATAACGAATATGATCGGGGTAAGCACTATCATAAGGAGATTTATGGTTCCGATTATGATAAGGGAATATTTCTCAGCCTTTACGGCAGACATATTTTTGGGCACTATCTCGCCGAAAATAAGAACAAGCACCGTAAGCACCAGTGTTGCGACCCCAACCGGAAGATTTATGTCAAGAGCCAGGGTTGTTGCGATAGCCGACATGCTTAAGTTAACTATATTGTTTCCTATAAGGATGCTGCTTAGCATCTTTCCGTACTTATCAAGTACCTTAAGGGCAAGCGTTGCTCTTTTATTTCCCTCATCCGCAAGCACCTTGAGGCTTACGCGGTTGCAGGTGGTAAGGGCCGTCTCAGCAGATGAAAAGAAGGCCGAGAGCATAAGCAGAATAAGTATTACTATCAATCGGGTTATACTGTCCGGATCCAAGTTATTTCCTTTCTTTTAAAAAACTATCCACAAAAATATATAATGCTAAATATTATACTCTGAAAGCACATTAAAAATCAATTGCCTGGAATTTTCTAATTTTTGCTATAATCATCTTAATGATTGCAGCAGAAGCGCTTTAATCATTTGGAGAAAAATATGATCGAGAATCTTCAGGGAATTTTTGAGACTGTCAATTTCAAGGCTGATACCAGAGTAAAACTATATATGAATGAGGACCCTGACAGTTATCCTCCCCACTGGCACTCGCCAATGGAGATAATAATGCCCCTTAAAAACATATATACTGTGGAATGCGGTGGAAAAACCTATACCTTAAGAGAGGGGGATATAATCTTTATCTTTCCCTGCAATCTGCATACCCTGACAGCGCCCAAAAGCGGCCTAAGGATCATCTTCCAGCCGGACGTTCAGATACTCCATCAGATAAAGGAGGTCGACGGCATAATGTCGCTTCTATCTCCCGTCGTTTTAATAACTCCTGAGGGCTCACCCAATATCTATGAACAGGTACGGGATCTGCTTTTAGAGATTGCAGATGAGTATAACGGAAACGCTCCTCTTTCCGAAGCTGTTATTTACAGCAAGTTTTTAAATATGCTGGTCCTTATGGGGCGCGACTACACTGATAATCTGGTGGATTTCGAAGTCACCTCATATAAAAAACAGGAATATACCGAAAAATTCATAACCATATGCGATTACATCTCAGCCCACTGCACGGAAGATCTGAATCTTGATCAGTTATCAGAGCTTGCGGGCTTCAGCAAATATCACTTCAGCCGTCTCTTTAAGCAGTTCTCAGGACAGAGCTTCTACAGCTACGTCAGCCAGAAAAGAATTGAGCACGCCCAGATGCTCCTTGCAAGCGGAAATAAAAGCATCACCGAGGTGGCCATCGATTCCGGTTTCGAGAGCATGTCAGCCTTCATACGTATGTTCAAAAAGCAGAAGGGCATGACCCCCACACGCTTTAGGAAAATGCACTCTAACTCTGTTTAAGGGAGAAGTTCCTGAATATGCCTTCTCCTTCATAGGCATACATTCCGAGCATCACACCTGTGAACCCTCCTGCAGATTCTGATGAAAGATATTTGCTCCGGGCCTTACCAAGGCTTATCTTCTCTTTGTCGATTATCACATTAAAATAATATCTTTCCGCATCTGAAGTCACATTAAGATGTACTTCGCTTCCCATACTAAAAAACGCTTCGTCCTTAAGTTCCTTCGCATCTCCTGTCCGGATCCTCAAGGCAACCTTCACCATTTCGTTTTCAAGGGCTTCGTAATCAATATACCTTATTAGATCATAATGCTCGTCCTCATCCATGTAGATACTTATACCTGCCTCAGATGCATTTCCCGAAACACTTACATTTAAATCTATATTGAATTCAGACTGCCTTAAGGCTATAAAGGTTGGAGTATCAGCTTCATCAAGGCTAATGCTGCTTCCCTTAAGATGGAGGGCCTTTTCCTTTTCATCAAAGAAATAATCCTCCCTATGGTAATCCCTTAGATACATGTAATGCATATCTTTAAGAGGGTTAATGTCAAATGAAAAATCATAGGATCCACGAAGCTTCTGAACCGTATCTAACGGAAGCTCCATATATTCTCTTACCGTTCCGTTATCTCCTGCCTTAAACCAGCCATCTTCCTCAAAATACACAGGTGCGATATAAACCTCGCGTCCCAGCTGATGAAACGCCATCCACTCTCCCTGCTGTCTGAAGCCGAGACAGAGAATGAAATAATTTCCGTTCTTATCCTTAATAAGATCCCCGTGTCCTATTCCCTGGATGATGCTTTCATTGCCCCCAAGGTTTCTGTTGGTAAGCACGGGATTTAGCGGATATCCCTCGAATGGGCCAAAGGGCTCCTTCGAGCGCGCATAGGTTACCATATGGCCGTACTCTGTTCCGCCCTCGGCAACTAAAAGATAATACCAGTCGCCTATATGATAAAGGTGTGGGGATTCAATATATCTTCCGCCCGACCCACGCCAGATAACCCTGCTTTCGGTTAATCTTTCACCGGTCTTTATGTCTATCTCGCACTGCCTGATGCAGGCTCCTTTTTCGTCATTTCCGTTGGAAGTAAAATATGTTTTTCCATCCTCATCGAATAATATCGAAGGATCTATTCCGTCCTGATCCACGAACACAGGCTCTGACCATTCCTTATTAAGATCCTCCGTGTAAACATAGAAGTTCTTTCCATATGTATTGTTATTCGTAACCATATAGAAGATTCCCTCGTGAAACCTTAATGTGGGTGCGAACATTCCTCCGGAGCTTGGAACCCTATTAAGTTCTATCTGCTTAGTCGAAGTGAGGCAGTTAGCAACCTGATGCCAGTTAATCAGGTCTTCACTTTCAAATATTGGTGCTCCCGGCAAATACTGAAATGTACTTGAGCAAAGATAAAATTTGCCATTTGCTTCACATGCCGACGGATCCGGGTAGAATCCCCGTAATATTGGATTTTGAATTTTCATGTTTTCTCCGATCTTAAAAAGCAAAATGCCCCGGCTTTTTACCGGGGCGCGTAAAACCAATTAATATGATACAACAAGCTGCATCTTGAATCTTTCTTCACCGTACACGGCGTGGGGAATGTCCTTCGGCATAATAAGTGTATCGCCCTTTTCAAGGAAGAAAACCTCTCCTCCTACTGTAAAGCGTCCCTTTCCTTCAAGGACCGTCACCATTGCATCTCCGCCTGCGGCATGGGTTGAGATCTCCTCTCCCTTATCAAAGGAAAAGATAGTCATGCTCACATAATCATTCTGAACAAGGGTCTTGCTCACTACCTGTCCGTCCTGATATTCAACCTGATCAGATAAATTTAATTTTGTCTGTTTTTCGATATTTTTGTACATATTTCCTCCTTTTTCAGCTGTATAAATGATTATACCTCAAAAAGCTTCCTTTTACGACCTATCATCTCATCTATCTTTTCAATATAAAGTAAGACGTCCTTCACGTTATCACACCGCTCTATCCGGCCGTCATTAAATACACGCTTAGTAACAGTTCCGGCGCCGCAGGCTATTATGGTCTGTACCTCTTCCATTATAAGGATATTGTATATGCCGAAATGACCTTCCTTTGCAAAGCCCACGTTCTCAAAGTTCCCGGACATATTCTTCTGACGGTAAAGATAATAGGGAACCATACCCATATCCTTTGCCCCATCAAAGGCGATCTTCATTGTTTCATCAGTATTATTAAGGGCACTCACACCGTTTTCCTTTATCCATTCCGAAAGGCGGGACGCTCTCTTTATTGCAAGGGAGTGAACCGTTAAGTTCTCGGGGTTTAATTTCTTTATTTCCTCGATGGTGTGCCTTACCTCGTCCTCCCCTTCTGACGGAAGTCCCAGGATAATATCCATGTTGATATTTGAAAGCCCCGTTTTTCTTGCAAGGTCAAAGATATTAACTATGTCCTCCACCCTGTGTCTTCTTCCAATGAAGTCAAGTGTCTTCTGATTCATGGTCTGGGGATTTATTGAAATGCGGGAGACATTATATTTTTTCATCACCTTAAGTTTCTCCTCGGTGATGCTGTCAGGCCGCCCTGCTTCAAGGGTAAATTCCTTGACATTACTAAGGTCAAAGGTCTCCGTAACCTTCTTAAGAAGCCTTTCAAGGTCATCTGCTTCAATACTTGTCGGAGTTCCACCACCTATGTATATTGAATCAAGTATCTTATCCCTGTTAGCCTCTGCTACATAATCAAGTTCCTTAAAAAGAGCATCAAGGTAATCTGCTACATAGTCCTTATATTTACCTATAGGGTAAGAGGTAAAGGAGCAGTAAAGACAGGTGGTTGGGCAAAAGGGAATACCAATATAGAGACTGTAGCCGTTCTCGTAGTGGATGGTATCAAGAAGTGCCCTCTCCCGCTTTGCTATATCTATTGCAAGAGAACACTTCTCATCTGAAAGAAGATAGACATCCTTCATATACTCGGAAGCCTCATCTTCACCTGCCCCGTCCTTTAAAAGCCCCATGGCTATCTTGGTGGGCCTTATTCCTGTAAGGATTCCCCAGGGAAGGTCTTTGCCTGTTATCTCATGAAGGCACTCGTATATAAGCTTTTTCATAAGGTTTTTTATGACAGATGTGTCATTTATTCCGTCGATTGATATCTTTCTCGACATGAAGTCTCCGCATATCAGGGTTATAAAGATATTGTCCCTATCAAAGGAAATGGTAAATTCAGGCGCCCCTTCGGAGGATGATACGTTTTCATTCCGATTACACACCTTCACCTCATATTCATGATAAAAGGCCTTGAATAGCGAATGAATATCGTATTCAAAGCCCTCTCTGTCCACATTAACAACTATTAAATCCATTAAATCTTCTCCGTAGAAGTTATTCTGAGAATCCTATAAAAAAGGATTATATTTCCTTTCTTCCCCGATGGTGGTCACCCCGCCATGTCCCGGATAAGCGACAGTTTCATCAGGAAGCGCCATGAGCTTTTCCTTAATGCTGCGGATAAGTGCAGACATTGAGCCTCCCGGGAAATCCGTTCTTCCAACCGAGCCCTCAAATAGCGTGTCTCCGCTTATAAGCATATTGGCTTCTTCAATATAATAGCAGCATCCCCCTTCGGTATGTCCAGGAGTCTTTATGACCTTTATATTTATGCCGCAAAGAGACAATTCCTCGTTATCCGTAAGGAGATGTTCGGGGTTAAGTGTTAGGTCTCTTCCGTAATCTGCGGTCATATTAAGCGTAGGATCCGAAAGCATCTTAAGCTCATCTTCGGAAGCATATACCTCGCAGCCTGATTTTTCTTTAAGCTCAGGAACTCCCAGAATGTGGTCAAAATGCCCATGGGTTAAAAGTATTGCCTTAACAGTATAGCCCTTGTCCTTAAAGTTCTCGTAAAGAAGATCGCCCTTATCTGCAGGATCAACCACTATGATATCGGATGATCCTTCCCTTAAAATAAAATATGTATTTGTCTGGCAGATGCCAAGTGTGATCTTTCCGATCTTAATTTCTGACATATGTGTCACCTTTTCCGGTTTAAATTAATCAACCCGTGGTTCTTGTAACCTCTATAACTGAGGCAACACCGTTAAGCTTTTCAACAACCCTCTGGAGTTCTTCCTTATTGCCTATATTGAAGGATAAAGATATGGTACATATCCCCTGCTTACTCATTCTGGTATTAAGGGAGAGAATATCTATCTCTTTCTCCGTAAGTATACGGGTGATATCAACCAGCAGACCGTTACGGTTATTGGCGATGACCTGAAGCTCTGCAATGAACTTCTCCTCAGGATTAAGAGCTGCATTATCCTCCCATTCCGCCTCGATGATCCTGCTTCTCTCGCTCTCCTGAAGCGCCATCATATTAACGCAATCCGTTCTGTGGATCGATATGCCACGTCCCCTTGTTACAAAGCCTATGATCTCATCTCCGGGCACTGGCGCGCAGCACTTACTGAACCTGACAGCCAGGTCATGTATTCCCTTAACAACTATTCCGGATGTGGAAGTGGGTTTTCCGTGTTCAGCCTTGCCGTTTGTTGCGATCTCACTTATGACATCAGCGTCAGTTATTTCAACAGGATGATCCTTTTCATAGATCTCCAGCATCTTGTTGATGATCTGGCCTTCCTTAAGACCGCCGTGTCCAACCGCCGCAAGCACTGAATCCCAGTCCTGGAAGCCGTACTTTTTCTGTATTGCTTCTTTATAGACCGGAGCAAGGACTGCATTTGCATCAATGCCCTTTGCCTTACAGTAGGCATTAAGCATATCACGGCCCTTTATTATATTGTCTTCCTTGAATTCGTTCTTAAACCACTGGTTTATCTTATTCCGGGCCTGGGTTGACTTAACAAGGTTAAGCCAGTCACGTGAAGGACCCTTCGAATTCTGGGAGGTTATTATCTCGATCCTGTCACCGTTTTTGATCTCATAATCAATGGTAACAAGCTTTCCGTTAACCCTTGCGCCTATCATCTTATTGCCAACTGCAGAATGAATGCTGTAGGCAAAATCTATGGGTGTCGAACCTGCAGGAAGGTTCTTAACCTCACCCGTCGGGGTGAAGCAGTAAACACTGTCAGAAAAAAGGTCTAAGTCTGACTTAAGGATATTCATAAACTCCCTGTTATCAGACATATCCTGTTGCCACTCAAGTATCTGACGAAGCCACGAAAGCTTCTCCTCCTCAGCATCATCGGCAACCTTTCCATCTGATGCGGTCTTATACTTCCAGTGGGCTGCGATACCGAGCTCAGCGGCCTTATGCATCTCCCAGGTACGTATCTGGATCTCAAAGGGCTGTCCCGTGGCACCTATAAGAGTCGTATGAAGCGACTGATACATATTGGGCTTGGGCATTGCAATGTAATCCTTGAAACGCCCGGGAATAGGCTTATATATTTCATGAATGACACCAAGGGCCGCATAGCAGTCCTTAACGGAATCAACTATTATCCTTACGGCAAAGAGATCATATATCTGGTCAATGGTTTTATCCTGGTTGACCATCTTTTTATGAATACTCCAGAAATGCTTGACTCTACCATCTATGTGAGCCTTTATTCCTGCATTTTCAATATGCTTTGAAACCTCATCCACAATGTCCTGTATATATTTTTCTCTTTCGGACTTTCGCTGAGCGATGGTATCTGCCAGGGCATAGTAAGCATCAGGATCAAGATACTTAAACGAAAGGTCCTCAAGCTCTACCTTGATCTTGGAAATACCAAGACGCGCTGCAATAGGGGCATATATCTCAAGTGTCTCTCTGGCTATCCTTATCTGGGACTCGGCCTTCTGGTATTTAAGGGTTCGCATGTTATGAAGACGGTCGGCAAGCTTAATAAGAATGACTCTTATATCCTTTGCCATGGCAAGGAACATCTTCCTTAGGTTCTCCGCCTGCATTTCAAGTCTGTCAGGAGTCTTATTCTCATCTCCTCCGGTAAACTTTAATTTTTCTAACTTCGTAACACCATCAACTAAAAGTGCTACGTCGTCTCCGAACATCTCCCTAACCTCAGCCTCGGAGATCGCAGTATCCTCAATAACATCATGAAGAAGGCCTGCTGCAATGGTCTCAAGGTCCATTTCAAGGTCTGCCAGAATTATGGCTACGCAAAGGGGATGAATAATATAAGGCTCACCTGATTTGCGCACCTGCCCCTCATGAGCACGGTAGGCAACCTGATAAGCCCTTTCTATAAGTGTAAGGTCATCTGAAGGATGATATTTGCGCACGCGTGAAAGAAGATCCCGGTACAACTGTTCCGGGCTCTGGAATTCCTCGATATTTTCGATGCGTCCGTAATCAAAGACAAGTTCGTTTTTCTTTTCTTCATCCATAGAAATGACCTCGTATTTGAAATCGTTATTAACCTAAATATTATAATACTCTGAAGGGGAAAATAACAAGGCATGTATTAAATAACAAGCCCATCAAAAAAGAGTCCCATACGTGCAAGCACGTGGGACTCTTTCATTATATGATGGGCTCGTTATTCTAGTACATGCCACCCATGCCGCCACCAGCGGGCATAGGAGGTTCGGGCTCCTTTATTGTTGCAACAACTGACTCTGTTGTTAAGAGTGTTGAAGCAACTGATGTTGCGTTCTGAAGTGCTGAACGTGTAACCTTAGCGGGATCAAGGATTCCGGCATTAACCATGTTAACGTACTCACCCTTAAGGGCATCATATCCAACACCAACCTCCGATTCTCTTACCTTGTTGATGATAACTGAACCATCTTCACCTGCATTAGCTGCGATATAGTAAAGAGGTGCCTCAAGAGCCTTGAGAACTATCTTAGCTCCTGTTTTTTCATCTCCCTCGAGTGAATCTGCAAGCTTTGCAACTTCCTTAGATGCATGGATATAAGCAGATCCACCACCACATACAATACCTTCTTCAACAGCTGCCTTGGTTGCTGCAAGAGCATCCTCAAGACGAAGCTTAGCTTCCTTCATCTCTGTCTCAGTAGCAGCACCAACTCTGATAACTGCAACTCCGCCTGCAAGCTTTGCAAGTCTCTCCTGAAGCTTCTCTCTGTCGAAGTCTGAGGTTGTCTCCTCGATCTGGGACTTAATCTGTGCGATTCTGCCATCGATTGCAGCCTTATCTCCTTCGCCATCGACGATCGTTGTATTTTCCTTCTGAACCTTAACTGACTTTGCTCTTCCTAACTGATCGATGGTTGTATCCTTAAGTTCGAAGCCAAGGTCAGAGCTTATAACGGTACCACCTGTTAAGATAGCGATATCCTGAAGCATATCCTTACGTCTGTCACCATATCCGGGAGCCTTAACAGCTACTACATTGAAGGTTCCGCGAAGCTTGTTAACAATAAGTGTTGTAAGAGCCTCACCCTCAACGTCTTCAGCGATGATAAGGAGTTTTGCGCCTGACTGAACTATCTGCTCAAGAAGAGGAAGGATATCCTGGATATTGCTTATCTTTTTATCTGTGATAAGGATATAGGGATTATCTAAAGTAGCCTCCATCTTCTCCATATCAGTAGCCATGTAAGCTGAAATATATCCTCTGTCGAACTGCATACCTTCTACAAGGTCAAGCTCAGTCATCATTGTCTTTGATTCCTCGATGGTGATAACACCGTCCTTGGAAACCTTCTCCATGGCATCTGCCACAAGAGCACCTACGCCGTCATCTCCTGCTGAGATAGCTGCAACTCTTGCAATGTGCTCCTTGCCGTTAACAGGGGATGACATCTTCTTAATTGTGTCAACTGCACACTCAGTTGCCTTCTTCATACCCTTACGGAGAATGATAGGGTTAGCACCTGCTGCTAAGTTCTTCATTCCGTTATTAACCATTGCCTGTGCAAGAACAGTAGCTGTTGTTGTACCATCACCTGCAACATCATTTGTCTTTGTTGCTACTTCCTTAACAAGCTGGGCACCCATATTCTCGAACGCATCCTCAAGTTCGATCTCCTTTGCGATGGTAACACCATCATTGGTGATAAGGGGAGCGCCGTAACTCTTATCAAGTACTACGTTTCTTCCTTTGGGTCCTAATGTAACTCTTACTGTATTAGCAAGCTTATTAACGCCTTCTTCTAAGGCTGCACGGGCATCAGCGCCGTATTTTAATTCTTTAGCCATTTCTTTTCTCCTTCAATTACTCAATTATAGCAAGTACATCTGACTGCTTAACGATGATGTATGTCTCGTCCTTTAACTTAACCTCTGTTCCTGCGTACTTAGAATAGATGATCTGGTCTCCTACCTTAACCTCCATCTTAACTTCCTTTCCATCAACAAGTCCTCCGGGACCTACGGCAATAACCTCTGCCTGCTGGGGTTTCTCCTTGTTCTGTCCGGGAAGAACGATTCCTGAAGCTGTTGTCTCTTCTGCCTCGAGCTGCTTTAATACAACTCTGTCGCCTAAAGGTACTAATTTCATTTTAAAGCCTCCTTCTATTTCGGGTGATAACACCTTAATTAATGAATTATATTTTGTTGTTAGCACTCAATTCTCTTGAGTGCTAACCCACGATGATTATACTAACACCCCTGTTACTTCTTTGCAATAGTGTTTATATTTTTTTAATACTTTTAATATTTGATGTATTTTTCTACTCAAGCAGCACACTTACCAGTGAAACCTTCCCGTTTTCGTATTCCAGGGTAAGTTCCATGTTCATTCCGTTATATCTTATCCTGCCGCTTTCAGATGTATCATCCCCGCTTAAGAGAACCCCATTTGAAGAAAGATATTTATCTGCTTCTTCCTTATCTTCTCCCACATATATTTCAGCAAGTCTGATCCCTGAATAGGACCCGCTTCCGTCTATATCGATATAGATTATCTCATCAGAGCCCGAATCATATACTATCGTCATTCCAAGCTTACCATAATATCTGGTATTCTCGGCAACTATCGTGCTTGAAGGTCCATAGTTTTCCTCGCACTCCGTAAAGGATGTTCCGATAAGTCCGATCGCCTCAAACTCAATACTCTCATTAGTTCCGGATGACACTGTATCCCCTGTTGTTTCTTCACTTAAGAATCCGTCAATCGCAGAATTGTCTATCTTTTCATCATCGAGTATGTAAAAGAAGGTCTCACCCGAGGCATAAAGAAGCAGAAGCTCGTAGCCTCCCCTGTTAAGCCTTCCTCCTGAGGATGAAAGCTCACTTATGGTATTAAGGGCTCCTTCATCATCCATATCGGTGTAAACAGCCTTCATAAGTGCTCCCACAAGCCCAACGTCCCTTGCCTGCGAGTTTTCATCCTCACCGCTCATTTCAAGGGCCGCACCGTTAAACTTGTTTTTATCCGTAAAGATAACAAGCGCCTCTCCCGTAGGAGCTATCCTATAGGTGATGCTTCCGTCAACGCTCTCTTCCTTATCCTTAAGCTCATAGCCTGCGCTTTTTATGGTCTTATTAAAGCGCCTTAGAGTCCTTCCTGCCTCACCTCCCCTTAACACATTAAAATAAATAATAAGAAGCGCAATGAGAATAATGATCGAGGCTGCGCATATTATGTAAACCGCAGTTGGGACGCTCTTAAGCACAGGGATTATCTTATCCCTTAAGCCTGTATCATCTGAAGTTTTGTTTGTTTTTATATTTTTATCTTCCTGCATAGTTCATAATATGATATTCGGCGTGACAAAAGGCGGAGCAAAGCCCCGCCTTAAATTTACTCTTCCTCTGTAATACCGTGGGTCAGTCTCTCACGATATCCCGGAGAATTCTTGATCTCGTACTTATCGTTAAACATATCATATTCAGCATCCGACAGAAGCTCCTCAAGTTTCTCCTCTATGTTGGTCTTCGTCTTCATTCCGGCTGCCACTGAAGGTGCAAGGATAGGATCCTCATATTCATCGCAACGCTTCTTAACGTTATTTATGAAGAACTCTGCTTCACCTTCTCTTGCCATGGGAATGACCACACCGAACACATCGCCGTCTATCCTTCCGATCACGAAATAGGGCTCAGCCTCTTCCATGATGATATTGGCAACTGTCTTTATCAGTCGGTCTGACTCCTCATCGCCGAAATTGTCATTGACGAATTTCCAGTCGTTGATGTTTATGTTTACAACATCAACAGGGAGCGCCTGGGAGCGGTCTATTGTGGCAAGACGCTTCGCGAAATATGCATCGTTAAGTACACCTGTGAGCTCATCCTTCTGGCTTAATGAATGCAGCGCATTCTTCCTCTCAGTAACGAACTTCGAAACCTCGTCCTTCGTAAGGGTCCCGTTAAGTTCAAAGAAGGGCTTCTTATCATCAAGCTCCGAAAAAGATATTGTAACCCTCATCCTGTCGGAAACACTTCCGATAAAGTTCTTAAGCTCATCAAGCTCATACTGGTTATCGATTGAAAATTTCCTGTCTATACCCATAAAACCCCGATTACTTACCTAAAATCTTGGCAACTGACTTAGCTATGTCATCAAGCTTGTCATTTACCTTATCTGCTGCTATCTCAGCTGCGAAGTATCTCTCTAAAAGACCCTTTAATGCCTTGCCGTGACGAGCCTCATCTCTGGCCATCTCATGTACTGTATCGTGGATCGCATCAAGATTGTTCTTCTTAGCGCACTTAGCAAGATCAACCTTTCCTGCTGTAGCACCGAACTCGCAGTCAACACGCCATGCAAGATTCTTCTTTGTTGAGTCTGTCATTGAAGGCTCAAGCTCAGAACCTAACATCTCAGCAAACTTAGCCGCATGCTCAGCCTCTTCATATGCTGCCTTCTCCCAGTAAAGTCCGATCTCGGGATAGCCTTCTCTGTGAGCAACTCTTGCCATGCAAAGATACATTCCAACCTCAGAACACTCGCCCTCGAAATTAGCCTTTAACTGATCAAAGATAAATTTCTTATCTTCCTCAGGGATATCGGGATTATTCTTAACTGTCTTAGCATAGATTCCGAATTCATGCTCAGCTGCTAATGAAAGCTCACCCTCAACTGCCTTGAACTTGTCAGCCCCAACGTGACAAACGGGGCATGTAAAATCAGCGGGAAGTGAGTCTCCCTCATAAATGTAGCCACAAACACTGCATACGTACTTCATATAAATATTCTCCTTTCTATGAGCTTACGCTCTTATCACTTATTTATTAAAAAAATTATACCAATTTCACCTTATATGGCGCAACGATTTCGGGCTGATTTAATTGTTTTTTAATATGTACAAGGGCTCCATTATAAAGCCTCTTTATAGGCCTCATAGCCAAGCCTTATGGCTCCTAAAATTCCCTGCTTATCAGAAAGGGACTGAGGCACTATATAATTATCAAGATCATCAAGCTCTTCTGTCTTTATATAGCCGTTCATAAGCTCCTTATAATATTTCCTTATCACAGGAAAAAGAGACAGCTTATGCATAACTCCCCCTCCTAAAATAAACTTTTCAGGAGATGACACCATTGTCATATTTACAAGCATCTGGGCAATATAATAAGCCTCATAATCCCATGCTTCATCATCATCTTTAAGGTCCTTAGACGATATACCGGTCCTTTTTAAAATGGCAGGGCCTGCACAGAGCCCCTCCGCACAATCCTTATGAAAGGGACAGTTACCCTCGAATTTATCGTTAGGATGCCTTCTTAATAGCATATGTCCTGCTTCAGGATGCAGCATTCCGTGAACTAATCTTCCTTCCTGAAGGATTCCCGCACCTATTCCGGTTCCTATAGTTATGTAAACTAAGTTCTTATAACCTTTACCAACTCCATATGCGCTTTCTCCAAGCACAGACCCGTTAACATCAGTGTCAAAGCCTATGGGAACATTAAGGCCCTTAAAGGCTCCCACCATATCATAGTTCTGCCAGCCCTTCTTGGGGGTTGTGGTTATATAACCATAGGTTTCAGAGGAAGGATCCGGGTCTATCGGCCCGAAGTTTCCTATTCCCAGAGCCTCTATGTTTTCCTTTTCGAAGAATTCATAAAGATAGCAAATAGTATCCTCCGGCATCTTTGTGGGGAAGGTTTCCTCCTTAAAAATATTTCCGTTTTCATCGCCTATGGCGCACACCATCTTGGTTCCGCCGGCCTCAAGTCCGCCTATTTTCATATGTTTACCTCTCTATCTTAAGTTCACTTAAATACTCTTTCTGTTTATCTTCCATGACTTTTCGCTCCTCATCCTCCATATGGTCATAACCAAGAAGATGAAGCATGCTGTGGGCTATAAGAAAGGCATACTCACGTTTAACGGAATGTCCGTATTCTAACGCCTGGCTCCTTATCCTTTCCTCATTAAGGACTATCTGCCCAAGCATTATGTGTCCCGTTTCGGGATCTTTTAAGAACTCATCCGAAAGCCCTTCACTTTCATAATCCGCCGGAGCATCCCATTCAATATTCGGAAACGAAAGAACATCCGTCGTATTGTCAATGTTTCGGTACTCGGAATTTATCTCTTTGACAGTAAGGGCATCAGTTATAAGAAGATCCACGTCACACTCATATGGGAATTTTTCTTCCAGAAGCACCTTTTCCGTAACGAGGGATGCCACTTCCATAAGGTCAAAATCCGGATTAAAATCCGTTTCATTTTCGAAATTTAACATTTTACCTCCGCATATACACAAAGAGCATCCTGATTTCAAGATGCTCTCTGCCTTATTTAGATTGTTTATATTTATCAGTACTTAAGAACCATCAGAGTGATATCATCAAACTGCTCTGCGCCCTTGATAAATTCTTTAATGTCGTCCCTTATCTCTTCGATACAGTCATTGGGCGTTTCAAAGCTGCATCTTTCAACGCAGGCAGTAAGCCTGTCCATTCCGTACATCGCATCATCAGGATCGGTAGCCTCCGGAACACCATCTGTATATACGATAATAGCATCACCTCTTTCAAGCTTGATCTCTTCTTCGTAATACTTAAGTCCTTCCATGCTTCCCATAACAAGGCCGTGCTTATCCTTTATCACTTCAGTTCTTCCGTCCTTACGCTTGATAACCGGATACTCATGTCCTGCATTGGCAGTTTTTAAGATTCCCGTTGATATCTCCAGTATTCCAAGCCATACCGTAACAAACATATCAGCTGCGTTGCTCTTTAAGAGCTTGTCATTCACGCTTGAAAGGATCAGGGCAGGATTATCTGAATAAAAGATATCATTCTCAAGCAGCACCTTGGATATCATCATAAATAACGATGCAGGAACTCCCTTTCCGGATACGTCTGCAACCGCAAGGGCAAGGTGATCATCGTCAATCTTAACAAAGGAATAAAAGTCGCCTCCCACTTCCTTCGCAGGCTGCATAAAGGCGTGAAGTTCCAATTTCCATTCTGCGGGAAGTGAATCAAAATCCCGGGACAATGCGCCTGACTGTATCCTCTTTGCAAGGCTTAATTCTGATTCTATCTTCTGCTCCCTGGCTGCCATTTCAGTTGCATTATTAAGGTAATTAACCAGTGCAACTCCCAGTCCTGAAAGATACGTGGAAAGCCTTCCCAGCTCGTTTTTGGTATTGATCTTTGAAAGATTCTCAGAAAGCCTGTCTGAGTCCATATCTTCCCCAAAGATCGTGAGGGCGCTCTCTATCTGCTTTATTGGCTCTATAGCCTTTTTCTTTACAACATGAATAATGAAAAACGTACATATGGTGAAAATGGCTATCATGCACAATTCACCGAAAATAAGACCTTTTCCAATCGTACTTAAAACATCCCTGAAGGAATAGCAGACACCTATTGCACCTAAAATCTCGCCATTATAGGTTATAGGAATGAAATAATGATACCTTCCCTGTTCGACACCGCTTATTCCAAAACTAATCTCCCTCTTCTCCTGCACTGTTCCGGTATTAAGTGCCTTAAAGAGTTTTGAATAATCATGGCGGTTTAAGGTCATTTTAATTCCCGGCATATAGATGTCAGATGGCTCATAACCTCTTACCTCATCGTTTGTCTTTCCGGCGAACATGATCTGAACGTCATTTTCCTCAAAGCCTTCCGGCTGCACAACGAGGTAAATATATTCGGGATGATAGTTCTTTTTAACCGAATCAAACAGAAGCTCTATCTCCATAAAGATAAGCTCATGGTAGAGCTTCAGGGTGCTTTCATCAAGCTCTTCATAGTCAAAGGAAGCCATCTCATAACTCTCTGTTGAATCCGAGCCTGTAAGGGCTGAGAAAAATTCATTTGTCTTTTCTCTTTCCGCACGTCCGCTGTCCAGAGTAAGATCCATATTGTCAATATTCTCTTCCCAGTACAGGAACATATCGTCAAGATACTCATAACCCTCAAGAGAATCTTCAATATAGCCTGCTGCTGAGATAGCACTTGACCTGTTGGTCTTGGTGATAAGTCTGACTGAGAGAACTATCGTTATGATACCGCAGATAATAACAGTTGCAAACACTGCTACCATAAGGGGCGGTATTATCTGCATAAGCAGTTTTCTCTTTTTAGTTTCCTTTTTTGCTTTATTGCTCATTTATCGACTTCCGGTTATTATCTTTGCTATTTCCTCATCGGAGCTTTCCTCGGGAATATCGAAGGTACCTGTATGTATCTTTCTGTCATATCCGGTGGAACAAAGATATGAGTCAAAGTTTCCCGCCGAATCTATAATACCCATTTCTTCAAGTTTCTTTGCTATTGTGTAGGAATCCTGACCTGAGGTTATAGTTATCGTTCCTGCAGACTTTGAAGATGAAGAAGGTGCTTCGGTGGGCTTAGGAGTTGCAGTTGCATAAGGTGTCGCTGTCGCCTTAGGCGTTGCTGTTGCTTTAGGTGTTGGTTTCTCCGTGGGGCTTACAGTGCTTTCAGGTGAAGAAACCGTTCCGCCCTCCTGAGAATCCTTTTCAAGATAAGCATCTGCCTCATTAAGCATATCCTCAACCTGATCAAGATCTACATCCGAAGAATTATCAAGTTCTCCTGTTACCTCATCAGGGTCCTTTACGGTTGCTGCTGCAATATCAACATCAGAATCAGTCGATGTAATGGTATCCGCTTCCGTATTTTCCTCATTTGAAGCCGCATCCCCTGATACCGTATCTTCAGTTTCACTCTGTCCCGTCATATTCTGCGAAAGAAAGTCCGTCAGCGTAGTGCTTTCCTCAACCATGCCAAGCTCAGAGGCTCTCTTTTTAATTTCATCATCACTCATGGAAGCTCCGGAACCGGATTTTGCCGAAATCACAAGCATTATGACAGCCGTGACTATTATTCCTATTCCAAGCCCCCTTAAATAAAACTTAAGGTTCATTTATATTCCTTCAAAAAGGTCGATAACAAGCTTAACCTCACCGATCCCCAGACCAAGCTCCTTGGCAATGGCCATATTGGACTTACCGGCGTTATGAAGCTCTAATATCTTTTCGTTATTATTGCGGGCTCCGCCCCTTCCAACAGAAGCTTCTCCCAGGTTAAGATTAGGTCCCTCTGAAACAGATTTTGCTTCTCCGAGATCTGTATCTGTATCTTTCGTTATTACCTCGAAATTATTGCTTCCGTTTCCCATGCTTAAGGAAGCTGCATCACCTAAAACAACAGCCTCTTCCCTAACCTTAGGCTTTGTGGTTCTTTTCTTTCTGGGCTTCTTTTCGATTTCCTCATCAGGAACGGCGTTTTTTGCTTCCTCAGCGGTCACCATCTTAAGCCTGTCAATGGCTGACATCCTCTCTACGGGCTCTATTACTCTTTCTTTTTCTTCTTCGGTTATTCTTTCAGGCTCAAAATTGAAGGCCTTAAAGCTTGTTTCTTTAGCCTCAAGCACCTGCTCCTTTGTTTCCTTTGCGGTAAGCTCGGCATCCTTTACAGCCTGCTTTACTTCAGACGCAGTCTTTTCAACCTCTGAAACAGTATTTTTAAGATTCTCATGCTTATCATTCAGCATATCATAAAGAAAAACCACTTCCTGGTGGTTCTTGTTTATCTCCGAAAGTACGGTATCTGAATACTCATTAACAGCCATCATCTTTTCGTTGGTGATTCTGTCCATGGACCTTTCGGTCTTTTCCATGGCATAGTTCACAGTCTCATCCACGATGTCATTTATCTGATCCTTTGCGGATGAAACCTCCTTGTTAACAAGCTCGCGGATCATATCCTCGCTGAATTCAATTGCTTTCTCATCTTCTGTCTTTACCGGTAAAAGGAAGCTTATTACGAAAACAGCTACCCCCAGTGCCAGAAGCACATATCCTATGATCATATCCTAAAATCAAATCCGTGCTGTGGTGTCTTAAGCACTACCTTTCCATCCGGATTTTCGTCCTTTCGCTTACGATTTTGGCCTCCGTCTCCATTGTATTCATTGGAGGAGCCTTCCCTGGCATCGAATTTCTTCTGCCTGTTTTCGGATCTTTCGGAATCATTTACATGATGAAGCTTAAGTTCGGCTGCCTCGTCATTGTTCTGCATGATCACATTCTGCTGAACCAGACCCTTATTATCCTCATGATGCTTTATGTTTGTAAAATCATGGGCATTCGTTATCTGCCCCTGTATCTCAACTCTTGATATTGTCATAACTATAACGCCGTCATCTTTACATCGCCGTCAACCTTACTGAATCGGCAATATGTCATCGTGCTCTTAACAACCATTGATACGTCCGAAATGCATATCTTTGTACCTGCATATACATCTCCGGTAACCTCTACCTTGGCTACATTGGCAGTCTGCATAACATCCTCATAGGAGTCGTACTCCGCGATCATTTCCTCAAGCTCAGCCTTGCGTTCCTTCTGCTCTGAAAGAAGGGTCTGCATATACATCTTCTGATCCATTGAAAGCTTCTCGCCTTTTTTAAGTTTTTGAGAAAAGGTATCTATTGAGGGCTGTGCCTGTTCTATCTTTTTCTTGGTCTCCGGGATCTTCTTTTCAAGGAAAGTGATACGGGCCTTGATTTTGGGATCTATTCCCACTTCGATCACGGTATCTGCGCCCATTTCAGAGCCAAGTGTCTTAACGGAAACCATATTGGCTGCGCAGACTCTTCCGCCTGCTATGAAGCCCTTCTTTCCGGAAACCATAACATCGGTTCCTGCATTTACATTGGAATGCATGATGGAATCGGATGCAACATAGCCGCCTGCCGTAACCTCGCAGCTTTCAAGGAACTTGGCGATAACATTATTGCCCGCCTTAAGCACTCCCTTATCCATTCCGTTCATTCCGCGGGCGATTATTATATCAGTTCCTGCCTCAATGGTAGCTCCTTCAACAACGCCCTTTACCTCAACCGACCCCTTGGCCTTAACAGAGAAGTTCTCACATACATTACCGAGGACCACAACCGAGCCCTCGTACTCTATGTTTCCGGTGGAGGTATTGACATTATCAAGCTCCATAACGTCTGAAAGGAATACCTTTCCATCAACCAGACTTACATGACCGTTAACCTCTGCCGTCATAACGGTTCCATCCTCGGAAACAGAGATGTTACGTCCATGCTTAAGAATTGCTCTCTTTACGGAAAGGGGAACGATAGGTTCACCGAATATGGTCATTCCGGCCTCTCCCGGTACTGCCTGAAAAAGTCTTGCCAGAATATCGCCCTTCTGGCACTGGGTAAATGTCTTAAGATTAAAGAAATCAACCGAGCCATCCTCTTTTAATGCAGGCTTGGTATTAAGTTCGGTCTCAAAATAATATTCTATTCTTGCGTGTGTCCCCTGCTTTACCGGTGTGCCGTTTGCAACCACCACATCGGTGCAGTATACGCGGTTATTAAAAAATTTCTTAATGGCATTTTCATCAATGCCGTTCTTTACGCCCTTCTGCTTAAGGTCATTGATAAATTCATCTGCGGTAAGTTTTCCGCCCTTAAGTGAGGGTGGATAAAAGCGTGCAGTAAGTGTCATCTTGTCTGATGATGATCTTAATGTATAGCTTTCACGTACCTCAGAAATAAAGTCCTTATTAAGAAGTATCAGCTGGTCATTCTTGGGGGAGGATTGAAGAGCTGCGATTCCCTGGCTTATTGCAGGAGCCGAATACAGTATCTTCTGAGTTGAAAGATAGTCAATTATCTCCTTAGGCTCAATAGCTAAGCCATCATCCGTAGGCTTTGTAACTTTAAGAATAGTTCCGCCGGGTGTACACCCTAACTGGAAATACCCGTTGCTCATGCAGTAAATACCCCCATGTAATTACCCATTTTCGTTTTCATTTTATTTAACGCCTTGGTATGGAGCTGTGAAACCCTGGACTCCGATACCGCAAGTATATTCGCAATTTCTTTAAGGCTTAAGTCTTCGTAGTAGTACAAAGATATAACCGTCTGCTCCTTTTCCGTAAGGAGAGAAAGTGCCTCGGCAAGCTTCTGCTTAAGTTCTTCCTTTTCTAGAGCCTCCTCAGGAGCATCAAACCTGTACTGTGTTGACTGCTCATTGGGAACCTCGGCTCCCGTATCCATGAATTCGTCAAGGGATACAACGCCGGTTATCTTCATCTGGGACTGCCAGGCTGTATAGTCATCATTGGAAATACCAAGTCCTGCTGCGATTTCCTCATCTGTAGCAGGTCTTCCCTTTGAAGCTTCGATTTCATGCATCACCTGGTCTATTTTCTTTTGTCGCTGACGAATCGTCCTTGGGATCCAGTCCATCTTACGGATCTGGTCAAGTATTGAGCCTCTGATTCTTAAACTTGCATAGGTCTCGAATTTAACATCCTTCATGGAATCGAATTTATCTATGGCATCAATAAGACCGAATATGCCATAGCTGCAAAGATCCTCGTATTCGACGTTATACCCCAAATACATGCTAAGACGCCCCGCTACTAATTTCACTAACGGAGCGTACTCTAATATCAGTTGATCTCTTAATTCCGGCAGTTTGGTTCGAACGTAGTCTGACCAAAGTTTATTTCTCTGCGCCTCGTTCATTAAGCCCTCCAATTATCGGGTTAAAACCCGTTTCCGCCAACTCCGAAAGAATCCTCATCATCCTCTCCCGGACGTCGCGGCATGGCTCCCGTAAGGGGCGGAAGCTTGTATTCCTCTTCCTTTTCCTCCTCATCCCCGGAGCCTTCAGGTGCTTCCTTTTCTATTACCGCACCTTCCTTTTCAGCTTCTTCCCGAAGCTTTTCCTCGTTGGCTGCTATGAACTTAAGCACGGTATTCTGTATAATACTGCTTATAATATAAAAAACTATAAGCACTATGAGAAGAACCACCGCCATATCCTTAAGTCTGTAGCTTCCGTTAAGGATCATTATTATAAGGCATACTGCAACAGCAAGCAGCGTGATAAAGGGTGCAAAAAGCTTTCCCTTATTCATATCTGCTTCTCCGGTTTTCCAACCGCTTTAATAATATAATTTCCGTTTTCAGGATAAAAAACCACGGTTCTTCCGTAATTTTCTCCTGTATCCTCAGCTGTAAGCGGGATCTTTAATTCCCTTAACTTTGCCTTACAGGCTGCCACATTTCTCTCGCCTACACGTATCATATCTGATTTGGCAGAGCCGAAGGCAAACATCTGAGCTCCACCTGCTATCTTTGCAGTCATCCTGGAAATATTGGCGCCCTTCTTAACCATCTCGGCAACCATATCAGTAATTCCGGTGTCTGCAAATTTAGGTCTGTTAGTATTGTTCGCAGTCTCCCTGCTGTCAGGAAGCATTACATGTGCAAGTCCGCCGATTCCTGACTGAGGATCACGAATTGCAACACCTACACAACTTCCAAGCCCCAAAGTCGTAAGTGCGTTGTCTCCGGAGCATATCTTCCAATCGGCCATGCCGACCTTAATTACTTCACCCATTATCTTTCTCCATCAAAACGCAATTACATAACTCCAAGTGCATGCAAGATCTTCTCATAGGAATCCATATCAGGAATAAGGATGAAATAACCGTCAAGATCAATATCATCCGAAAACTTGGTCTGGATAAGAAGGATATTATCTCCCATGATACCGAATTCAGCGGCAGGTACACTTAAGAGTGCTCCGGCATAATCTATGCCAAGCTGGGGAGGTGAAGGATATATCTTAAGCTGCGTAAGGGAAGAAAGCGCATTAAGGTAAGCACCGGTAATGATATTACCCACTTCCTTCATGGCTGAAATCTCCATCTCACCGAATTCCATCTCCTCTATATTTTTCTCCGGGATACCGAGCATTCCAGACATGAGCTTGTTAACAAGATGTAATGCCGATTCCTGAGGAAGCGTAAACATCATGCTTCCCTCTATATCACCTTCAACCTGAAGATAAATTCCCACAAGGATCTGATCCTCTCCTCCGATGATCTCTCCAAGTTCCTGAAACTCAAGGAGCCTGACCTGAGGCACCATCATATCTACCTTGCAGTTAATAAGCTCTGCAAGGGCTGTTGTTGCATTACCTGCACCGATATTCCCCAGTTCCTTTAACACGTCGAAATAATCACGTGTTAATTTTTCCATGCTAAGGTTGCTCATAACTCCTCCTACTTAACGTTCTCCGAACAAACAGCATTCATATCGAGCAGTGATATAAGTGATCCTTCTGTCTTTCCAACACCGAACACGAAATTCTGCTTATCTTCATTGCCATCATAAGCAACTTTTTCTATCTGGATCTCGCTTAAGGTAACAACCTCTGTAACCTCATCAACAAGGAAACCAAGTATTCCGAACTGTTCGAGTTTTAATATTATGATCCTTGTATCCTTTGTTTCGGGAACCTCTTCAAGTCCCATCTTAAGTCTTAAATTAAGTACGGGGATAACCTCACCACGAAGGTTTATTACGCCCTTAATGTAATTTGCAACATGAGGCACTCTGGTGATGCTCTGCATCCTAACGATATTGTCTACGAATTTGATATCGATACCATACTGCTCATGTCCGAGCTTTATAACAATGTACTGCACCCTCTCGCCTTCATCTACGATAAGGTCTGCGTTGGTAACTCTTACTTCATCTGCCATTATTATGTACCCCCATTCCTAAATTAAAGCGTTGGCATCAAGGATCAATGCGATCTCGCCGTCACCAAGAATTGTAGCACCGCTGATGATCTTGCTCTTATTGATATATTTGCCTAATGACTTGATAACTATCTCCTGCTGTCCGATGAGTTCATCCACAACGAAGCCTGCAAGCTTTTCGCCCTTCTTTGCGATTGCAACAACAAGGTTCTCACTGGGATCCTTGGTTGATACGGTATCAAGCTCCTTATCAAGTCTGATGATAGGGATAACGTTTCCTCTTAAGGTCATAACCTCTGAGTTCTGAACAAGCTTGATCTCATCAGGAGAAACATCCTCGATAGTCTGAATACTTCCAAGTGAAATAGCATATTTTTCGCCGCCGACAACAACCATGAGGGCCTGTATGATGGCAAGTGTAAGGGGAAGTCTTATGGTCCATGTTGAACCCTCACCTAACTTAGAGCTTACTTCAACCTCACCGCTTAATGCCTCGATCTTAGACTTAACAACGTCAAGTCCAACGCCTCTTCCTGACACATCCGTGATCTTCTTTGCTGTAGAGAAGCCTGCGTTAAAGAGAAGGTTAATAACATCCTTTTCAGCCATGTTGTCAGCCTGCTCCTGAGTAACAACTCCGCGCTCAATGGCCTTTGCCTTAACAGCCTCCACATCTATACCGTTACCATCATCTCTGACTTCAATAACAACGTTATTGCCATCCTGATATGCATCAAGGAATATTGAACCAACCTCAGGCTTGCCTCTCTGGGCTCTGACTTCTGCTGACTCAAGTCCGTGGTCTGCGGAATTACGGAGCAAATGCATAAGAGGATCACCGATCTCATCAACCACTGTACGGTCAAGTTCGGTCTCTTCACCTGTCATATAGAGTTCCATTTTCTTGTCGAGCTTCTTAGACAGATCTCTTATCATTCTCGGGAACTTGGAAACAACTGATTCAATAGGAACCATTCGAACCTTCATAACTGATTCATGAAGATTGGTGGTAACGCTCTCAAGATATTCAATCTGCTCATTAAATGAGGAATTTGAAGAAGCTCCGTCTGCGTAGGATGCAGATACAAGGGAGTTCTTTGCAATGATAAGCTCTGAAACAAGGTTCATCAAAACATCGAGCTTTTCAATATCCACACGAACCGTTCTGTTAACAACGGGCTTTCCGCCTGTCTTTGCAGGAGCCTTTCCCTGAGAGTTAGAAGCCTCCTTCTGAGGAGCAGGTGTATGTGCCTTAGCCTCCTCCTTGGGAGCTTCAACCTGTGTCTCTTCGGCCTTAGTCTCCTGGCTTTCAGATGCCTTAAGTTCAAAGGGAGCACCTACAACCTTGTCGATCTCGGAAACATCTCTTGCTGCCTTAAGTATGTCATCTATATTTGAATCGGAAATAACAACGAGGCTGAAATCAAATTCAAACTTCTCATCCTCAATATCCTGAGAAGAAGGGTTAGAAACGATTATCTCGCCCTTTTCTTCAACTGCCTTTATAACAAGGAAAGCTCTCGCAGCCTTAAGCAGACAGTTTTCATTAACATAAACAGTAAATCCGTATATGTTCTTCCCTTCTGCCTTTGCAGCATTAAGAACAGACATTGCGGAATCATCTATTGCAATGTTCTTAAATTTCTCCTCACCGGATGCATCCTCTGTCTTAGGTGCCTCTGAAGGTGCCTCTTCTTTTTTCTCAGCAGGAGCTGCCTTCGGGGCCTCTCCTCCCTTGCTTGCAAGGAAAGCATTCAATTCGTCGATAATAGGCTGGTTATCATTAGAACCTTCATCGCCTGACTCCTGAATATTGGAAGTATATTCCTCCAACGCATCGAGAGTCTTAAACAGTGTATCAATAAGAGGAGATGTAACCTTCATCGTATCGTTTCTTATCTCCATGAACACGTTCTCCATGTCATGGGTAAGATTCTGCATACGCTTATATCCCATTGTACCTGCCATACCCTTAAGGGAATGCGCAGCACGGAATATCTCATTGATAGTGTCCGAATCCTCAGGATTCTGTTCCAGATTAAGTATCTGGGTATTCAGACTTCCCAAATGTTCTCTTGTTTCATCCAAAAAGATCTCTAAATACTGGCTTACATCCATTTTAAAATACCCCCACGTTCTTAATGATTTCTTTTGCGAGTGATTGTAAGTTCATAACTCCGTCAACAAGGCCGGCCTTATATACCGCCTTAGGCATCCCGTACACCGTACAGGAAGCTTCATCCTGTGCCAACACCTTTATTTTCCGTTTTTCGCGAAGTGCTTTGATTCCGGCAGTTCCATCAGCGCCCATTCCCGTCAGGACCACACATATTATCTCGTCGTATGTGGAATTGATCAGGGATTCAAACATATAATTGGCGCAGGGCTTAACGCCCTCCCTGGCAGGTTCATCCGTATACCGTATCACATGCCCCCTGACATGACGAACGATATTCATATGCTTGCCTCCTGCAGCCAGATAAAGATGACCCCTTTCGAGTACATCTCCCTCCTGAGCTTCAGAGCAGGTTATGGGACACGTCTCATCGAGTCTCTTTGCAAGGGCAGCCGTAAAGCCCGCAGGCATATGCTGCACAATGCATATCGTGGCATCCAGGTTTGACGGAAACAGCGGAATGAATTCTTGCAAGGCCTTCGGTCCTCCGGTAGAAGAGGCGATTGCAACAATCTTCTTTCCCGTGCTTGTCATATAATTGCCTTCTGTTGATTCTTTAAAGGTATAAATACCCCATAAATGTACCAAAAAATATTATATCACGCACAATTCTTCACATGAGTGCAAAGTAATTCTGCGTGATAAATTTTCTGACAAATTCAGAAACCCATCTCTCTTTTTCTGTGTTTACGTTCTTCTTCAAAGATAAATCTGATGATTTCTTCCCTGTCGTAGGTATCAATGTCCACATACTGGGCACGATGCTCGAATACCCCGGGTCTGTCCTCCAGTTCCCTGGAACTTAATACCTTGGTGATAAGTGTGTATTCCTTTGAATTACCGTCGATGACCAGATTGTATTTACAGTAAAGAAGGGAGTCCTCCTCGTACTTATAACTGCTTATGAACCTTATTCCGCCTCCTGAGATATCAACAACCACCGATCTCTTTAAGGGAAGTCCGGGAACAAGATAAAGGTCTACCTTTTTGTCCATGGCAGCCATCTCCTCCTTCTCAAGGGGACGGGAGCTCATTTCCAGGGCGCAGCTTAATCTGTAATACTCTCTTCTCTGGAATTTACGAAGATTACTTGTAAGCTCCATAAGGAGAACATACTGATTGTTGTCCTTGTATCTGTCGATTACATTTGCGAAGCACTGAAACAGTCCGGCCTGGGTGTAAAAATACAGGTCAAACTCAGTATTGACGGGAAGAAGGATCATCTTCGTCTTTTCCATGGGCATCATTATCTCAAGCTGATCCTCGGATATTATTTCCCTTACCTGAGAAACATATACCTTTTTTCTTTCGTTTTCGTCAGCCATTTTAACCCGTTCAACAGCCTGGATCTCAATTCGGTTTCCCGGTAATACATATTTTGAAAGCATATAAACCTCCCCTTAATCTGCTTTTTTCTTTCCTGCTATTATATGGCTGAAAAATGCAGCCATACCCCGTTTTTCTATAGTCCCTTCAAGTTCTATGTTCATAAGCTTATGTGCAATCTCTTCATATGCAAGGGATGACTTTGCTGAAGGATTGGCAAGTGAGACAGGATTCTGCTGCATAACCGCCCGGGATAACTGCGTATCCTCGGGAATACAGCCAAGATACTCTATCGGAAGCTTAAGATATCTCATAACCACCGAATTAAGCTTATTAAAAAGCATCTGTCCTTCATTCTTTGATTCCACCTTATTGGCGATCATCTTGACAGATGAATATTCAAGAGAAAACCTGGGATGCCTGTTAAGCGCCTTTAATAAAGAATAGGAGTCGGTGATCGAGGTTGGCTCCGGGGTTGTTACCAGAAGTATCTCACCCGATGCAACAAGGAACTCAAGCACCGCATCCGAAATGCCTGCGCCGGTGTCAATTATTATCACGTCTGCAAGGGCATCCAGTTCCGCAAGGTTCTGTATTATGTAAACCAGATAATCCCGACTCAGATTCGAAAGTCCCGCAATACCTGAGCCTCCGGAAATAAAGCCTATGTCTCCCGGTCCCCAGGTTATAACTTCTTTTATATTTTTGCCCTGGTAAATAAGATCCGAAAGGTTGTGCTTAGGTACAGCTCCGAACATTATCTCTATATTGGCAAGTCCGAAATCCGCATCTAAAATTATGACCCTCTGCCCTAACTTTTTAAGTTGGATCGCAAGATTTATCGCAGTGTTTGACTTTCCTACACCGCCCTTACCGCTTGTGACGGTTATGACTCTTGCAAGAGGCCTTTTACTTTTATTTGCGCCGCCTGATTTTATGATGTTTCTAAGAGACGAAGCCTGATCCATTAATTCTTCCTGCCTCCAAGAAGCTGTTTAACCGTCTTCTGCGGGTTGAAATTCTCTATATCCTCAGGAACATTCTGTCCGCAGGTTACATACGAAAGCGGAGCATTGGTATGAAGCCTTAAGTTAAGAAGGTTTCCTAAGGTCGTTGTTTCATCAAGCTTGGTAAAGATAAGCTTGTAATCTGTCATTGCAAGATATGTATCCGCAATGCTTAAAAGATCCCTGTATTTGGTTGTTGCGGAAACAACAAGGAATACTTCCTTTTCACATATTCCATCAACCGCATGGATAAAGCCGTTCATAACCTCACGCTGGGTTTCATTAAGATGGGAATGTCCCGCAGTATCAACCATGATATAGTCATAATCCTTGAAATCATGGAGTGCCTGCTCAACCTCTTCTGCTGAGTATATGATCCTGCAGGGGATCTCAAGTATGTTCGCATAGGTATGGAGCTGTTCAGCTGCCGCTATCCTGTAGGTATCAGCTGTAAGAAGTGCAACCTTCTTTCCTCCTTCAACACTGAACTTGGAAGCGATCTTCGCGATTGTGGTAGTCTTTCCTACTCCTGTAGGGCCAACAAAGAAAACAACCTTAGGTCCCTTGGTAGCGGGCGTAACTCCTACCGGATTTCCGAACTTAAGGATCATCTTCTGATATATGATGGCAAGCGCCTGTTCAAAGGGCATATTATGGGTTGCAGACTTTTCCATCTCATCAATGATCTGATTGGCATACTTTTCATTAACCTCATTGTCGATCATTGTGTTATACAGAAGCTTAACGAACTTCTCAACCTCATTTGTTATGGGCTCGCTCTCTTCCTTTACGGGTTCGCCCTTCATGAAGTTAGTATCGGATTCGTTTGTCTCTTCAGGCTTAAGGAGCTGAGCCTCAAGCATTGTATGAAGGGAATCAAGCTTCTCTTCAATGACGCTGCTGTCACTTTTTACATTGGAGGAAATATTTGTTTTCTGGGGAGATGGCTGTGCCTTGGGTGTTATCTGGGGCATAGTCGACTCATCAACAAGCATATCTATTGTGGAGGTTCTCTCCATTCTTGTTTTCTGCTCAGTTAATCTCTCAAGGGCCGACATTACTTTGGGTTCCTGCGCTGCCGTATTCTGGGGTATAGAAGAAACATCCTTATTATCCTGTGACTGGGTCTTACGGGCTTCTTCTCTTATTGAAGCCTCTGCAACAGTCCTTACTCCTGCTATTGCTTCAGCTATGTCGGAGGTTCTATTCTGCTGGGGTTCATCCTCCAGTGCTACCGTAAGTTCTACAAGCTGAGGCATCATAAAGCCGAAAAGTCCCTTACGCTTAACGTTACGGACGTTCATCTCAACAATGCCTGTTCCCAGTTCCTTATATGCACTTTCAAGCGCTTCTTCCTTGGTCTTGCCCTGAAACTTTTTAATTATCATGCTGTTACCATTCCTACAGACTGTAATTCAATGTTTGATTCTATTTCATTATACGACACAACGATGAGGTCCTTGAAGTAATCCTCAGTCAGTCGTTTAAAATACATACGGACTATGGGCGAAGTTATGATGATAGGATTCTTTCCAAGGTTCTCAAGCTTCTTAACCTCGCTCTCAACCGAGTTCATGATCGCCTTAGTCTTTTCCGGATCAAGGTTTATATATGCTCCGGTCTCTGTCTGCTTAACTGATGACATGATCTCCTGCTCGACCTTGGGATCAAGGGTAACAACAGAGGTTGTTTCATTCTGAGGAAAGAACTTGCCCGATATTGCTCTCTTTAACGCCTGTCTGCAGTATTCCGTAAGGATATCGGTATCCCTGGTGGTAGTTGCATAATCAGCGAGTGTTTCAAATATTGTAAGAAGATCTCTTATCGAGATACCCTCCTTTAAAAGGTTCTGCAGTACCTTCTGAACTTCACCTAATCCCAAAAGCTTAGGTACAAGTTCCTCAACAAGGGAAGGATTTGATTCCTTTAAGTTGTTTATCAGGTTCTGAACATCCTGTCTTGTAAGGAGCTCTGCAATATGCTGTCTTATTATTTCGGTTAAGTGCGTTGCTATGATTGACGGAGGATCAACTACCGTATAGCCCACTGACTCTGCTCTTTCCCTCTGGCTTTCGGTTATCCAGATGGCAGGCAGATGGAAGGAAGGCTCAAAGGTAGGAATACCTGTTATCTCTTCCTCAACATACCCCGGGTTCATCGCCATATAGTGATCAAATAATATCTCGCCCTCAGAAACCTGGATACCCTTTATCTTTATGATGTACTGATTGGGGTTAAGCTGGATATTATCACGAAGTCTGATAATCGGAACGACAGTTCCAAGTTCAAGGGCAACCTGTCTACGGATCATAACAACTCGATCAAGCAGGTCTCCTCCTTGATTAACATCAGCAAGGGGAATGATTCCGTATCCGAATTCAAGCTCGATAGGATCAACCTGAAGGAGCGAATTAACATTCTCGGGCTGTCTGATCTCTTCGGCCTGAACCTCCTCGGCATCCACTTTTGACTCTATATTTGCAGTCTCAATAGTACCTGCAACGGTTCTTCCCACAACTATGAAGATAAGTCCCAGTGCCAGGAAAACTATGGTGGGAAGCGGAGTCACGATACCTAAAAGGCAAAGGATAGCACCAACTATATATAAGGCCTTCGGAATTCCGAAAAGCTGCTTTATGAGCACTGAGCCGAAGTCCGCATCCTTGGAGCCCTTTGTTACCAGGATACCTGTTGATAAAGATATTAAAAGCGAGGGTATCTGGGAAACAAGTCCGTCACCTATGGTTAAGATTACGTATTTATTAAGGGCTGATGAAAAGTCAAGGTTCTGCCTCAAAACGCCCATGGCAATACCGCCGACAACATTGACTGCTGTGATTATAAGGCCGGCTGCCGCATCTCCCTTAACATACTTAACAGCACCATCCATTGAGCCGAAGAAGGAAGCCTCTTCCTGGATCTTATCTCTTCGTCTCTTGGCCTCAGCATCATCTATGGCACCTGTGTTAAGGTCGGCATCTATGGCCATCTGTTTACCGGGCATGGCATCCAATGTAAATCTCGCCGTAACCTCGGCAACTCTCTCTGAACCTTTGTTTATTACCATGAACTGGACTATCAGGAGAATGATGAAAACTATGGCTCCTACAATAAGGTCGCCACCGCCTACGTACTCACCAAAGGTTTCTACCACCTCACCTGGATCACCGGTTGTAAGAATGAGTTTCGTTGAAGAAATATTAAGGGATATCCTGAATATCGTTGTGAACAGGAGGATCGTAGGATAAAAAGAAAGGTCAAGGACCTCCTTTGAGAACATGGAAACGAAAAGTATGGTGAATGCAACTGCTATATTGCATGCAAGCAGTACATCAAGAAGCCATGACGGTATGGAAATTATCATCATGACGAAGGCTGCAACAACGTATGCAGCTACCGCAACGTCGGCTTTTTTCATGTTCTCCTCCTTTCTTTCCTGATAAATTCAATAAAGACTAAAGTTTGCCCTCAAGCTGATATACGAAGGCAAGGATATTAGCTACTGCCTCATAAAGTTCAGGCGGGATCTGGGCTCCCACCTCAACGTTTGCATAAAGCATCCTCGCAAGGGGCTTATCCTCCTGAATGTATATGGAGTTTTCTCTTGCAACTTCCTTTATCTTCTGGGCAAGATAATCGGCACCCTTGGCTATAACAACAGGGGCCGCATCCTCATCACGCACATACCTTATGGCTACGGCATAGTGGGTGGGGTTCGTAATTACAACATCGGCAGTGGGGAGTTCCTGCATCATTCTTCGCTGGGAAGCCTCTCTCATTCTCTGCTTCTGTTTACCCTTGATAGTGGGATCTCCTTCCTGCTGCTTATACTCATCCTTGACTTCCTGCTTGGTCATCTTCATGTCGTCATTGAACTTATATCTTTGATAAGCATAGTCCATGGCGGCGATGACCACGTATACTGCAGCGATCCTGATTCCAAGATCAACTATTATGTCACACAGAAGATTTATGGCCTGGCCTATGGTCATATCGTAAAGCAGGAATATCTGTCCTGCTTCGTCCTTAAGATATGAATAGACCATATAGCCTATAAGAGTTAATTTAAGAAGAGCCTTTAAAAGCTCAACCAGTGAATTTACTGAAAAAATCCTCTTAAAGCCGTTTAAGGGATTTATCTTACTGAATTTCGGCTGAAGTGGCTTGGCTGTGGGCTTCCACTTAACCTGCACAAGGTCACATACAAAGGCAACAACAAATGCCACCACAAGGAATGGCAAAAGGAAAAGGAGCGTCCTTATCATGGCCTGTCTGAATATCTGCAAAATGGTGGAAACAGGCACATTCCCGTCATACATGGTAGCCATATCCCCCATCTGGGAATAAAGTCCCTCGAACAGACTTAAGAAGTTGGTTCCCAGTGTGCCTATATAAAACTTAATAAGCAGGAACATTGCAAGGATACTTGCCGCGTTTGCAATTTCCTTACTCTTGGCAACCTGGCCTTCCTTACGTGAGTCCTCTAACTTTTTGGCTGTGGGCTCTTCTGTTTTTTCGCCTCCGGGGCCGTCCTTTGCAAAGAACTGAAGATTATATCTAAGCGTAAGCATATACACCCTTTAATACATAGCCTGTACCATGGTCACGACCATGCGCTTCATTTCATCAAATATCATTTCTGCCGCATCGGGAAGCATCGCGCAGGTAAGGAAGAGAACCGCAAGACCCGTAAGTACCTTAATCTGCATTCCCACGGCAAACATATTAAGCTGAGGCGAAACCTTCGCAAGCACGCCAAGCACCGCATTTAAAATGACCATTACCACGAATATCGGAAGACATATCCTGAAGCCTATAAGTATATACTGCCCCATGAAATCAAGCATTCCGTTTAAGAGCTTGTTTACGTGGAATACCTGGCCGTTAATGGGAATAAGGGTATAGGTTTCAGCAAGTGCCTTTATAAGATATCTGTGCATTCCCGAAATGATCAGCATCAGCATGATCATATAATTGTAATAAACACCTGATATCGTAACCGAGTCCTTGGTAGCAGGATCCATTAGCGTAACCATTGAAAGACCGGTTTCCATATCTGCAATATGACCTGCGAAGTTAACTATCATGGAACAAAGGTTTGCTCCAAGTCCTATTATGAGGCCTGTTAGTACCTCCTTTAAAACGATCATCAGATATTCGATAAGGGTCGAATATTCAAGCGCCGTATGCGGGATCACATTGTATAGAAGTATGGAAATAAATAAACTTAATCCGATCCTTACATTTCTCGGAGTATTGGACATGGAAAAAAAGGGTGCAATATATATAAACGATGCAACCCTCATAAGAACCAGGATGAAAAGTTCAAGATCTCCGTAGGTAAAGCTTAAATCAAGCATTTTTAATATATTTATCTAATGTAGACTGAAAAGTCAGACCAGAGACTCTGCATATATTCCGTCATATTATTGAGCATCCAGTGCCCCAGTATCATAAGGGTAAGGAAAATGGCAACAATCTTCGGAACGAAGGTAAGTGTCTGCTCCTGTATCGACGTGACCGTCTGAAAGATACTTATGATAAGGCCGACAATAAGCGAGATCAAAAGTACAGGTGCTGAGGTCTTGATAATAAGGAATAATGCCTCTGATGCAATTGCTGTGACTGTTTCTACATTCATATTCTAATTAAAGTTGTCAGAAAAACGTTTTAACAAGGTTGCCGATGATAAGGTTCCAGCCGTCTGCGAGCACAAACAGCAGTATCTTAAAGGGCATCGATATCGTAGTTGGCGGCAGCATCATCATACCCATACTCATAAGGGCCGACGCCACAACCATATCTATTACAATAAAGGGTATGTATATGAGAAAGCCTATTATAAAGGCCGTTCGAAGCTCACTAACAACAAAACTTGGAACAAGAACCTCCGTAGGTATCCCGGCAAGAGTCCCATCCCATTCATCCCCGCTTATTTCAAGGAACATCTTAACGTCCTTGGTCTGGGTCTGGGCATACATAAATTCCCTAAAAGGCTCCAGGGCATTCTCGAAGAATTCCTCCTGGGTAATGGTTCCGCTATCAAACGGGACAATGGCCTCAGTGTAAACCTGCGTGATGGTACCTCGCATAACAAAATACGTTAAAAACAAAGCTAACCCAATCAGCACCTGATTCGGCGGGGCTGTTTGGGTACTTAACGCTGCACGGGTAAAGTGAAGGACTATGATTATCCTCGTATAGCTCGTGAGCATGATGAGCAGTGTCGGTGCTATCGCAATAAGGGTTAAGGTTATAAGTATCCTTAAGGTTCCGTTTACCGAACCGTTATCTCCCGAGGTAGTGACCGTGATACTGTTCGCTATATTAAGTTCCGAAAGTTCATCCTGGGAATCAGAACTTCCGGGCTCGTTTATATTTGTTCTCTCATCGGTTTCTCCGGTAAGGTTTGAGTCGACGGAGGTGGATGTAGTAGTCTCCGAGGCCGCATATACCGGAAATGAGGGCAATATACACAACATGCCCACCGTTACCAGCAGGCATATTATTGTCCATATCTTTTTCATGTATAAACCTAATCCTCTTTTTTATTGTTTAGGTTTTTAAACTTTGAAAGAACCTGATCAAAGGAAAGACCTCCCATATCGGAATCCGACTTTAAAAGAAGTTCATCAGGATCAAGTTCCTTGAGCATGGTAATCTCATCCTTACCTATGCCTATAAGTATATATTTATCTCCCGCTCTGATGATCTGGAGATACTTATTGTTAGTGATTCGCTTGGTCTCGATAATATCAATATTCGAGGATTTCGCCTGACCCTGCTGGATCCTGGTGGTCCATCTTACCGTAAAGTACGTGATAAAGATCACGATAGCGAATATAACAAAAAGAGTCAAAAACTGAACAACGCTGTCAGTCTTTGAAAATCCCGCAAGAAGCATTAGCCGACAACCTTCTTAACAGCCTCCAGAACACGGTCAGCCTGGAAAGGCTTAACTATAAAGTCCTTAGCACCTGACTGGATAGCCTCAATAACCATTGCCTGCTGTCCCATTGCCGAGCACATGATAACGAGAGCATTGGGATCTGAACCCTTGATCTTCTTCAGTGCTGCGATACCGTCCATCTCAGGCATTGTGATATCCATAAGTACAAGATCAGGATGAAGCTCACCGTACTTTTCAAAAGCCTTTGCTCCATTCTCAGCTTCGCCGATAACGTTATATCCGTTCTTTGTAAGGATATCCTTGATCATCATTCGCATAAATGCTGCATCGTCAACAATTAAAATATTCTTCGCCATTTTCACACTCCTGTTTAATTAATGATTTCGGTTACACGAATACCAAAACTTTCTTCAATAACTACAACTTCGCCCTTGGCAACAAATTTGCCATTGACTAAAACATCTATTGGTTCACCGGCTATCTTATCAAGCTCTATGATAGTTCCGGGTGAAAAATCAAGGATCTCAGCTATGGACTTCTTGGTTCGTCCAAGTTCTACCGTTACCTCAAGGGGAACGTCCTTGATGATTCCTATGTTCTCTGCTCCAGGTATCTGAGAATAATCAGGCTGGAAACTCTGGAACTGTGCCGGCTGGATGTTCATCTGCGGCATCTGCATCTGAGGATAACCCATCTGGGGATATCCCATCGGCGGGTAGCCCATCTGAGGCATCTGCATCTGCGACATATCCATCTGTGGCATCTGCATCTGGGGCTGCATCTGAGGAGATGCCTGAGGTGCTGCCTGCGGCGCTTCAGCAACGGGAGGAACGTAAGGTGCAGGCTCCGGTGCCTGGGGTGCAGGTTCCGGTTCCGGCTCTTCTCCGCCTCCTGCGAAGGTCTGATACAGTTCCTTTGCAAAATCTATCGGGTACAGCTGCATGATGGTCGAATCAACCAGATCATCAATCTGCATCCTAAATGAAATCTTAGCAAATGTACCTGCAAGGAAGGGGGCTATCTTCTCCGCCTCCATCGTCTCCGTTAGGTCAACCAATGAAGCCTCCGGGGGAGAGATATCTATCATCTTTCCAAGCATGGTAGAAAGGGAGGTTGCGGAAGAACCCATCATCTGGTTCATGGCTTCCGAAATGGCACTTAAGTGAAGTTCTCCAAGTTCACCATCGGTGTTTGTTCCATCACCGCCCATCATCAGGTCTGTTATGACCTTAACATCATGTTCCTTTAATACCATGATGTTGGATCCGTCAAGACCTACCGTATATTTGATCTGAATAAATACACAGGGTCTCTGATAATCCTCTATAACCGTCTTCCAGTTAGCTAACGTAACTGTAGGTGTTGTAATATTTACTTTACGATTTACAAGTGAATAAAGGGTTGTTGCCGAAGAGCCCATGCTGATGTTGGCTATTTCACCAATCGCATCTCTCTCCTCCGGCGTAAGGAGATTCTCATTGATATCTCCGGCCTCCGTGGCGCTCGTAAGTATCGGAGCATCCGCTGCACCATCATCAGCAGGAGCATCCCCGGCAGGAGCTGCATCCCCGCCACCTGAGAGGTCCATTCCGGATAGTAATGCGTTTATTTCATCTTGTGAAAGCATTCCGTCCATCCTTTACTCCTCCTCTCTTTGGACTGATGTGATACGCACGGCATATTTATCCTTGGCAGAACCCGGCAAAGCCGTAAATTTGCGTATATTTCCAACGTATATATCCATTTCCGAGCCCACTGTCGAGTTAAGTCTTATTACATCCCCGACCTGCAGGCCTAAAAATTCATTAACTGAAATTGATGAAGTTCCTAAGACCGCCTTCACAGGTACATCGACTCTCCTTATCAGAGATTCAATGTATTCATGGTAATCTGAGGTATCATCCTTCTGCATGGTTGAAAACCAGTATTTGGTGTTCAACTTATCCATTATCTCCTCGAGAGTGAAATACGGAAGGCAGATGTTCATATATCCTTCAACTTCACCTATTCGCATATTCAGCGTTACTATCGCTATCATATCCGTAGGCGCTATGACCTGAGCAAACTGGGCGTTCGTCTCTATCCTCTCCATGATGGGGCTGATATCCAGAACGTTCTTCCAGGGCTCCTTCATAAGCTGCATGCATATTATCATGAGCTTCGTGATTATGGTCATCTCAATCTCTGAGAAGTCACGGGTCTTTTCAAGAGGAGTTCCGGTTCCTCCAAGCATCCTGTCTATCATGGTGAAGCCTAAATTCGGCGACAACTCCATAATAACATTTCCGTTCAAAGGTTTAAAGTCTATTATTCCCAATATAACGGGATTGGAAAGCGCATTGGAAAACTCCGAGAACGTTACCGTTTCAGAGGAAGCAACCGTCATCTGAACCGTTTTCCGCAAATATATGGGAAGGTTCGTCGATATCAGTCTTCCATAATGCTCGTATATTATTTCAAGTGTTCTTAAGTGCTCCTTAGAGAATTTCGCAGGTCGTTTGAAGTCATAATCCTTCACCTGCTTTTCGGAATTCTCCTGCATCTGATCTACATCTAACTCACCGGTAGAAAGAGCTGCCAGCAGGTTATCGATCTCACTTTGGGACAGTACCTCGCCCACGAATCCTCACCTCCTTCGGGCTTTAACAGATATTACTGGAATAAAGCACTACTAAAGGTTACATCAAATATAAAGTCTGAATCGTAAAGACTCTGTATCCTTGCAAGGATCTCATCACAGATGGCTTCTGAATTGTTCTTAGCCTCATCAACCGTATACTGTGAAACAACTGCATTTATCTGGCCCTTTATCAGGTCTTCCTTATTGGCAAGATCCTCACCGTAGGTGGCGTAATCCTCACTGGTGGTATTCATGGAAAGGGCAACTGATACCATTGCGTAATGATCCTTGGTATCCGCAGTTCCGTCAGCGTTTAACCCATTCTTTAACGGTATCGTCATATCAGCTATTGTGTAGGTCGCGATATCCGCCATATTGATGGTTTCAGTGGTTTCCTCTGTTTCCTTGCCTGTTTCAAGTTCAAGGTTTATGGCTGTTGCTATATCGGTAACCAGAGCCGCTGTCTTTTTATTTGTGCTAAGCACACTGAACATCATTATGCCTGTTAAAACAAGGTTCACAATGAGCAGTGCCAGGATTGCAATAGAAATAAGATTCTTTTTCATGATATCCTTTCTAATATCCGCTCAGGGAATTATATATTCTGATCTCAACTCTTCTGTTCTTGGACCTGCCTTCAGGTGTTGAGTTATCGGCAATGGGCTTATATTCGCCTCTTCCGGAATGCTTGACCATACTCATATCAAGGGAGGTGTTCTCCTCAAGATAATAGAATACTGAAAGAGCACGTCCAGCACTCAGTTCATCATTATTTGAATATTTGCTTCCGGACATGGGAACATTGTCCGTGTGTCCTTCTATCTCAATGGTGGATTCAGCATAACGTTCCAGTATCTTTCCTATCTGATTGAGCATCGGATAGGCATCTTCCTTTATGTCTACTTTTCCGGAGTCAAAAAGAAGGGCTCCGTTTAAAGTAAGCTGAACGTACTGGGAGGTAAATTCTATATCCACTTCCTTGTCAAGGTTTGACTCTTCAAGGGCTTCCTCAACCATTTCGGCAAGCTGTTCTGATTCTTCCAGTGCTGCCTCATCAACGGTCTCCATGGCAGATTCAAGATCCTCGGGAATGGTATCTCCTTCACTGTCACGTCCTGTTGAATTCATATAATCATCAAGCTCATTAAGCTGGCTTACGCCGTTACTTATAAGGACGCCGTCACCTATGGCCGAAGCACCTGCGGTAAAGATACTGAAGGTCTGGCTCATACTGGCAACCACAAGTTCAAGCTTCTGTGCATCTATCGTTGACATGGAGAAAAGCAAAACGAAGAAGCAAAGAAGCAGGTTCATCAGGTCTGCGAAGGTGGACTGCCAGGCAGGCGCGCCTTTCGGAGGCTCATCGGGCTTACGCTTAGCCATTGTCGCCTCCCTCTCCTTCGCTCGAGGTTCTGTCTGCAGGAGCGAGGAATGACTTTAATTTCTCTTCTATGACACGGGGATTCTCACCGGCCTGTATTGAAAGAAGACCCTCGATCATAATGGTCTTCATAGTCATCTCATTGGCATTATTTAATTTAAGTTTGTTGGCAACAGGTGAACATACCCAGTTTGCAAGCATCGATCCATACAAAGTGGTAATAAGGGCAACCGCCATGGCAGGTCCGATTGAAGAAGCATCATCCATGTTATAAAGCATGTTAACAAGTCCAACAAGGGTACCGATCATTCCCCAGGCAGGGCCCATGGCTCCTAAGTCTTCCCAGAACTGTATCTTTCCCTTATGTCTGTCTTCGGTAGCTACAAGCTCCGTCTCCATGATTCCACGTACAAGGTCCGGGTCAGTACCATCTACAATAAGAAGGATTCCCTTCTTCATAAATGCATCGTCAAGATCTCCTGCTGCTTCTTCAAGTGAAAGAAGTCCTTCCTTACGGGCAACGTTTGAAAGATCGATTATCTTCGAGATCATTGATTTCACATCAAGGGCAGGTGCCTTAAAAATAAGGCCTATGCTCTTAAGTCCTCCTAAGAAGCCCTGCATGGTATTCATACAAAGAACCGCAAAGAAAGCACCACCGAACGTAATGATAGCCGAAGGTACATCGATGTAACGACCGATATTCTCAAGTCCGGCAGATGATGCGATACCGAAAACGATCATGCCGAAGCAAAGCACAAAGCCTAAAAGTGACGCTAAATCCAATTTAAAATACCTCTGATCTTAAGTCAGTCAAAGTTCTATGTCAAAAGGGCATAGTGCGACTAGGCATAGAATTCCTTTCTATACGATTTTACAAGATTTCGTACTTCTTGTCTACTTTCTTTTATAATTAGCTTTCGCCCCGTTGTGAACACCACCACGGTATCCGGTGTTTCTTCAACAAGCTCAATAAGTTCAGGATTTATAAGGACCTTCTGGCCTCCTAATTTAGTTACTTCTATCATTTTTACCTCATAAATATAAAAGCACCAAAGGGAAACGGATATATATCCGTTTCCCTGGTATATTTTTATTCTGATAAATATATAAAAATTTAATGATCATCCATAAGGATCATTCATTATCTCTTAAGGTTTGTAAGTTCCTCAAGAAGTGTATCCGAAACTGTGATGATACGGCTGTTAGCCTGGAAACCACGCTGGGTTGTGATCATCTCGGTAAATTCAGCGGAAAGGTCTACGTTTGACATTTCAAGTACGCCGGAATTCATGTAGCCGCCGCCAACTGTTATATCAACACCGATTCCATCGAACTCACCTGAGTTCTGGGTTGCGGAATAGAGGTTATCTCCTTCCTTGGCAAGACCTGAAGCATTAGCGAAGGATGCTGTTGCTATCTGGCCTAAAAGTCTGCTCATACCGTTATCATATGTTGCGTAGATCATACCGTCCTTCTGGATTGATATTCCGGACATTTCACCGATCATACGTCCTGAGCCGTCTCCGTCTGAATCACCTCTGGTGCAGGTAGCTGTTGAAGCACCATTGTTATTGTAGTTAACAAGAGTTGAAGCATCGATTGAGATGTTCTGGTTTGCAAAGGATGCTCCGAAGGAACTGGTATTAAGGTAGAACGTTGTGCCTGAGGCTGTTCCGGAACCGCCTGAAACGCTTTTAATCTCACCTGTTGAAGCATTGAAGGTAAGGGTTGCCGTACTGAATGCTGATGCATAGGCTGTTGAATCAGCAACCTCATCTCCGTTTGAATCAGTAACGGAAGCAAGCTCCATGGTAAACGCATTCTCAGTATCTGATGTGTTTGTATCGTCAGTCTTTATTCTGAATTTAGCCGTATACTTGTAACCCAGATTATCATAGAAATCAAGGGTAACGAGTTTACCGTCATCAGATGTGATGTTGGTATCTTTGCTATCGATGATACCTGATAATTCAGCCTTCGATGTTGCCTCGGGAGCATATGTCTGATATTCAGCTGACATAACCTTTAAGGATTTAACTGTATCCTGCTTGATAGATGTCTTACCGGAAGCATCTGTCTCAGCAAGCCAGCCCATTACGTTATAACCTGTAGACTGCATACAGAGGTTTCCTTCACCATCTACGTAGAACGAACCGTCTCTTGTGAACAGGTTCTCAGAACCGTTGCTTACGATGAAGAAGTTATCACCCGTGATCATAAGGTCGAAGGGATCATTGGTGGTCTGTGAAGCACCCTGGGTTGTGATCGATGTCTTAATGGCAGATGTCTTAGCACCAAGACCTATCTGACGGGCATTGGTACCACCGACGCCTGTTGTTGCATTGGCACCGGATGCATTCTGGGTTGTCTGATACATAAGATCCGAAAAAGTCATGCTCTGTGACTTGTATGCTGTTGTATTTACGTTAGCGATGTTATTACCTATAACATCCATTCTGGTCTGGTGTGTCTTAAGACCTGCAACACCAGAGTAAAGTGATCTCATCATAATTAAGTTCCTCCTTATTTCTGATGAGCCGCAGGATTCCTTCCGTCATTCGGGAATCCTTAGTTCCCCTAAGGTCCAACTATGCTATTACGGCTCCGTCTATGTTTGTAAAAATATTATCCTTTGCTTCCGTATTGTCCATGGCAGTAACCACTGTATTGCTGGGTACATTTACTATGAACGAAAGCTGGTCGACCATGACCAGTGAATCCTTTATTCCCTTCATCGAAGCTTTATAAGTACCTTCGTTAAGTCTTGAAAGCTGATCATCCGTAAGCTCTATGTTTCTGGTATTTAATCTGCTTGTGGCGTGCTTTGAAAACTTAACCTCAGTTGCCGTACCCGACTTCTGAGCGAGAATGTCGCCAAAGGACATCCCCTCATCAGTCGTTTGGGCACTGTTAGTTTTATTATTGGTGTTAAGGTACTGATCCTTCAGCTGTTCAATGGAAAGGAATCTGTTAGTTCCGATATCCATATAAGACCTCCCTGTCTTAGCTTAACCTATTCCGTGTCTGTTAAAAGAGCATCAAGAGTTTCATCTGAAATCTCTTCCGAAGAGTCTGTCGTTGTACTCTCAGAGCTCTCTTCTGTTTCTTCTGAAGCTGCATTTTCTGCTTCAGCCTCAGCTGCTGCCTCGGCATCTGCCTGCATCTCGGCGATCTTTGCTACATATTCCTCTAAGAGTTCTACGTAGGAATCATCTATGAAGCCCTGCTGGTAACTTGTTAATGAGTTATATCCGGTCCTTAACGCTTCGATTGTATCTGCATCATCTAAGGTAAGATTAGCAAATGAAGGAAGCGAATTAACCGAATCAGCAAATGAATTTGCAAGCTCATAGGCTGTTGAGTATGCCGAATCTATTACTGCCGTAACATCATCGGCTGAGTAAAGTGTTCCGTCTATTGAAACATAGGCTGAACCGTTTTCATATTTAACGTATTCTACCTGTCCTTCAAGGCTGGTTGTATTTCCGCTTGAGTCTGTGGTTGATATCTGAACTGTCTCACCAACTAAACCTGATGCTCTTGAAAGGTCCATTGACTGGGCCATGTTCTGGAGCTGCTCTACCTGAGAGAAGGTTGCATACTGGCTTATGTATTCAGTATTACTTGTGGGCTCAAGTGGATCCTGGTATTTCATCTGGGCTACCAGGAGCTGAAGGAAGGATTCTTTATCGTATCCGCTTGTGGAAGATGTTGAACTGCTGACCGAAGTCTGGGACGTTGTCTCGACTATCTGTCCGTTTGAAACAACTGCACTTACTGACATCTGATACTCCTTTCCGCATTGTTTATGCCTGATAATCTACTGTATTTCCGTTTACTTCCATCATGGAAGCTGCAAGCTTTTCTTCATCGGTAGCCTCATCTTTAAATAAGGCATCAAGATCATTTAAATTGATTCTTCTGGGTCTTCTTCTCTCCGGCTCATCATTACGGCTTCCGCTATCCTCGCCGCCCTGCCAGAGGTTTTCATCAAACCCGCTTGTATCTACCGATACCTCAACAGCGCTTACTTTTATTCCGCTGTCCTTTAAGGCTTTATTAAGCTCTATAATTTGTGATTCTACTGCTTCTTTGACTGTTTCATTCGAAACCTTGAACTCCGCTGTTATCTCGCCTGCCTTATTTGCTATGTTTATCTTTACATTGCCTAAGGATGCGGGATGAAGCTGCATCTCAAGTTCATCCATTTCCGGTTTCAGATTAATATGGATGTTGTCCATTATCTGATCCATTATGTTCTGTGTTTCGCTTGAAAAGAATGGAACCTCAGGAGTCTCCGTAATGGAAGAAACCTCGGTTTTATTTGCCAATGAGTCAAGTAACTGATTGTTCTGTCCGAAGAAGTCCTGATGTTCGCCCTTTGCATTACTTTCATGCTTAGGCATATCCTTTTCTTCTTCAGGCTTGAAATCCTCTTCTTTAACCTCAACGGATTCTGTCTTTATAACATTTCCCTTATCATCAGTCTTCACTGTGATATTTTCTCTGTTGGAAGTTATTGAGACTTTAAAGCCTTCGGGCTCCTTTACCGTATCAGTGGTAAGATCTGAATCAGCATTGACACTCATTTGCATTTCCGGAGTATTAGACAGTTGAACTTCGGCTTGTTCAACCATACTGACGACATCAGAAATTTCAATGTCCATATCTTCTGCCAAATCCGCTACAGTGGCGTCCACCATAGTTGTCAGATCTGTGACCGTGTTAAAGAGTTCCTCATTGGTGATAAGTGCGATCGGATCGCTCTCTCCGCTAAGCGTTGTTACTATGTCGCTTATGTTATCCGTGTTTAATAAAGATACAGGTGAAAGCCCCAGCTCATCAATCGCGCTAAGTACTTCATCCTCGGTAACATCAAGCTCCGTAGCGATGTTGCTAATAACCTCTGATGCTGCTTCATTAAGTGCATCCACCTCTTCAGGTGAAAGATCTTCTGAATGAACGTCATCGTCCGTTACCTTTGCTTCTTTAACCTGGGACTTGTCCTTTAACTCAACCTTCCTTGGCTTGTTAAGATCCCTTGAAGCATCGGTCTTCGAGGTGTCGCTTTGCTTAGGAGAGGAAATCTCGACCTGCGTTTTCGTATCAGCATCTGCCTTTGCCATAACATCACCGAAATTCATCTGAGAAGTGTTAGCCTTCATCTGATTGCCGGCGCTTGTTCCGACGAAGGTAAAAAGCTGACTGAAGTCTTGTACAGACGCGCTTGTCATACTTTTTCCTCCTTTATTAAATTTTAAGGTACATGTTCTATATCGGACAAATTTTCAAAAACTTAAGACTCCGGATCCATAATTTTTGTAATTTGTGCAGCCACGGTTTCATCCATGACTCCGAGTATGGCTCCTCTGTCATCAGGCTCCATAACTCCCAATATCCTTGCAACAAGATCAAGATTATCGGTCATCTGCTCAAATATCGCTGCCGCCTGCTTGGGCTTCATTTCCGAATATGCCTGGGCATAGTCCTTGATCTCGTCTGTTTCCTCCTGCTGTGCCACCACCTGTTTATAAAGATATTCTGCAGTGGAAGGATCTATTGATTCGTAATATTTCTGGTATTCTTCTATTCCCGGGCCCTTGTCAGCATATACGACCTCCTCATAGAATTCGGTCTTGATACGCTGGAATTCAACCTGGGCATCCTCGAAGGTCTTAAGGCGCTCTATTTCCGCCTGCATGGCCGCAATATCCTCAGAGCTTACGTTATTGGCAGAATTAGCCCTTTCAAGTTCAAGTTCAAGCTCTCTTATATAATCAACAGCCTCTTTAAGATCTGTGTACCCACCGTAGGCTCCCGATTCAGAATCACTTACCACAGTCTCAGAATTATTGGGAAGTATAAGGTTTAAAACCGGAACATCCTTAAGGATAGGTGTAAGCACATTTGTTCCGAAGCCGCCCAAGTCAAGTTTTATCACAAGGCAGAGTATCGCGATCCAGATAAGCACGATAACAAAGGTTACTAAGAATACAGAGCCTCCGCCCTGTTCCTCGCCCTCGTAGATCTCAGCCTCCTCGGCTTCAATTTCCTTGGCACGCTTCTTTGCAGCCTTTTTCTGTTCCTTCTGCTCGTTTTGAAGTTTCTTTTTTTCCTCCTTAAGCCTTGCCTTTTCGGCCTTGGCCTGTTCCGGAGTCATTACGTTCTCTTCAGCCATTTACATCCTCTAAAGAACACTAATCTTTTTCCCTCTGACCATAGGTGTAGCTGGTCAGCTCATCTATTTCCTTCGCCTCCTGGGCATTTAATTCCTTCTTAAATTCCTCGAAGGCCTTTTCCTTTAATTTATTCTGGATTTGGGATTCCTGCATAGCCTCGGTAAGTTTGATACGGGCATTTTCAAGGAAGGCGTTTGCCTTATTTACCTCAACCTTCTGTCTGGCTATATATTCATCCATCCTGTCAAGGGCATTTTTATTTTCATTAAGGTCAAGGATATTGATTGCACTCATTCGAAGTGCTCTTCCCTCTTCCTCATAGGATGCCTTTCTAAGATACAGCGCCTCAAGCTTTTCTTCTTCCTCAGTGAGTCTAAGCCTTGCCTGGGCGAATTCATTCTTTGCCTGTTCCTCAAGTTTTTCTTTGATATTCAGGATGCTCTGCATTCTGTATTTAAACTTGGCCATGGATCATCAGTCCTCAAAAAGCTTTTCAAGCATTGAAACCGTTTCATCAAAGGTAAACTTGTCTTCAGTGCTCTGAAGCAGGAATTCATTCACGGAGTCTATCTTTTTGATGGCATAATCAATATTCGGATTGGAGCCTGATTTATACGCCCCTATGTTAATAAGATCCTCTGCCTCGTTGTAGGTTGCAAGGACATTCTTAAGTTTACCGGATACGCTCTTATGTTCCTTATCCGCAATCTGGGACATGCACCTGCTGATGCTCTGGAGCACATCGATCGCAGGATAATGATTCTTGTGGGCAAGACGCCTGTCAAGCATTATATGTCCGTCAAGAATAGACCTTGCAGTATCGGTGATGGGCTCATTAAAGTCATCGCCATCCACAAGCACAGTATAAAGTCCCGTTATGGAGCCCTTGTCAGAGCAGCCTGCTCTTTCAAGTAATTTCGGCAATTCCGAATAAACAGACGGAGGATAACCTCTTGATACCGGAGGCTCGCCTGAGGCTAAGCCTATTTCCCTCTGGGCCATACAGAAACGGGTCATGGAGTCCATCATAAGAAGGACATCCTTTCCCTCATCCCTGAAATATTCAGCTATGGCCGTTGCCGTCTGGGCAGCCTTTTTTCTTTCAAGTGCAGGTTTATCCGAGGTCGCAACCACAACCACAGACCTTTTCATTCCTTCAGGGCCTAAGTCCCTTTCAATGAATTCACGAACCTCACGTCCGCGCTCTCCTATAAGAGCAATAACGTTTATATCAGCCCTGGTATTTCTTGCAAACATACCCATCAGTGTGGACTTTCCAACACCTGAGCCTGCAAAGATACCAATTCTCTGTCCCTTTCCAACTGTGATAAGTCCGTCAACGGCTTTTACCCCCAGAGGAAGAACATCAGATATTATCTTTCTTTTCATAGGGTCAGGTGCACCGTTTTCAACCGGATATTCCTCTCCCTGAACCTCACTTCCGTCATTTGGATGTCCCAGGCCATCTAAGACCTTTCCCAAAAGATCATCCGAAACAGATACGCTAAGTGGTCTTCCGGTATTTTCAACGCTGCTTCCCGGGCCTATTCCCTCAACATTTTCGTAGGGCATAAGAAGGTTCATGCCTTCCTTAAAGCCCACGACCTCGGCAAGCGCAGGGGATATGTCCTCGGAAAGAGAACTTGGGTATATATAACAAAGGTCTCCAAGTTTGCACATGGGTCCCGCCGTCTCTATGGTAAGTCCTACCGCATTGACGACCTTCCCCCTCACCTTGAAGATCTTCTCGCTATAGATATTTTCGTATTTATCAAGATCAATATCTAACATTTGAAGTTATGTAAACCTATCGGTTTTATGTAAATCACTACCTGTATGACAAAATCTTAAGTTTCCGCTTAAGTTCACTAAGCTCAGTTCCCAGGCTGCAGTCAAAGATACCGTTATCAGTCTCAACCATGCTCTCGCCCTCTTTAAGGGTTGCATCCTGTATGAGTTCGACATTGTCATCCATAAGTCCGGCCTCAGTTAATATCTCGTCCTTTAAAGGCGAAACCTCCGGAAAATCCGCCCTGGAAAGATGGATGATTATGTTTTTATTTTCGCCCGAAGCATTAAGTGCTTCAGTAAGCAGATGAAGCAGTATATCTTTAGAACCGGAAAGGTCTGTTAAAAATATATGCTCATATATATCCGTTATCTTATCAACCAGAAGGGGCTCTATGTTTTTAAGTTCCTCTTCGTACTGAAGCTCTAAGGATCTTCTTTCTTCCTCAATGGAAGCCTTAAGCTTATCTGCCTCTTTTAAGCCTTCATTATATCCGGCTTCGTAACCCTCGCTTCTGCCGCTCTCAAAGGCTTCATTCTTGATAGAAGAAGCTTCGTTATTGGCATCTGATAATATGTTTTCAGCCTGAGCTTTTAGGCTCAAAAGATTTTCTTCAGCCTCAGCTATTTCATTTTTTAGATTCTCAAGTTCTTCACTTTCCCTGCTTTTGATAACTGCGCTCTCATTTTCATCAGTAAGAAGTGAATCAAGGCTTGCAGCGCTTATGCCCTCGGTAAAGCCATCTCCTTCGCCTTCCTCATATTCTTCTTCACCTTCATCAAAGGAGGGCATATTAAGAAGTGCTCTCTGCTCTTCGGCCTCCTGAAGGCGCTTCTCCATAAGGTCCGTTACATCAACCGTCCGGGCGTCATCCTCAACGGAAACGAAATAGCCTTTAAGTATATTAGACAATTATCTCGTCACCTCCACCACGTGAAATAACGATCTCACCGGCATCCTCAAGCTTACGGATAACGGAAACTATCTTCTGCTGTGCCTCCTCAACATCCTTCATACGAACAGGGCCCATGAATTCCATATCTTCCTTGATCATCTCAGCAAGACGCTTTGAAAGGTTATTGAATATGGCAGCCTGAACCTGTTCATTGGAGCCCTTAAGGGCTGTTGAAAGGTCATTATTATCAACATCACGAAGTACTCTCTGGATGGCTCTGTCATCAAGCAGCAGGATATCTTCGAATACGAACATCTTCTTACGGATCTCATCAGCAAGCTCGGGCTCTTCAATCTCCAGAGTTTCCATGATATGTTTCTCAGTTCCTCTGTCTACCGTATTCAGGATCTCAACAACAGCATCTACACCGCCGATAATGGTGTAATCCTGGTTGACCAAAGAAGCAAGTTTTGATTCAAGCACTTTCTCAACCTCCTTGATAACGTCAGGCGAGGTTCTGTCCATGATGGCGATTCTCTTTGCAACATCCGCCTGTCTGTCAGGGGGAAGCGCTGAAACAATAAGTGCCGACTGGGAAGCCGGAAGATAAGACAATATAAGTGCGATAGTCTGGGGATGCTCATCCTGGATAAAGTTAAAGAGCTGGGTAGCATCTGTTTTTCTGACAAATTCAAAGGGCTTAACCTGTAATGAGGCAGTAAGTTTACTGATAACGTCCATGGCCTTATCATTACCGAAGGATTTTTCAAGAAGCTCCTTGGCGTAATTGATACCGCCCTCTGCAATGTACTGCTGGGCAAGACATATCTGATAAAATTCCTCAATGACATTTTCCTTTATCTGGGGCGTAACGGATCTTGTATTGGCAATCTCCAAAGTAAGCTCCTCTATTTCCTCATCCTTAAGATGCTTAAATATAAGAGCTGATCTTTCAGGGCCCAGCGCTATGAGCAGCACCGCTGCTTTTTGTAATCCATTAAGTGAATCATCCTGAACTCTAGGCATTTTTAACCCCATTCATCCCCAAGCCAGTTACGAAGTAAGTTAGCAGCGGCTTCGGGATTTTCATCAACGAATTTTTCTATCATACGACGGGTCTCTGAAACATTCTCAGTTGAAATATCTTCAAGATCCGATTCAGGCTGTGACTGCAAAAGTGTCTCCACTGTAAGTTCCTCGGGCTGCTCCGGCTCCTTCTCTGACTTCATGCTTCGTAATACTACGAACACAAGGAGTCCCAGGATCACCACAATAAGGACGATCGTCATAATGTCCGTTGCGGAGATTCCCAGACCTTCCTTGTCCACGAACTTGTTTTCCTCATAGGCTATGATGGAAATGTTCGAGGTCGAGAAGCCTGTTGCCTTGGCAACCACATCATATATGCTGTCATCAACGGTCATTACGGTTCTTTCCGAATTGGCCGCCTTATATTCATCCCAGGATATCCCATCTAAAAGTCCCTGATCCTCGGCATCCTCTTCCTTTATCATATTGATCTTAGTAAGGGCCAAAGATATTGATGAGCTTGAGGTATTTATTGTTCCGGCAGGAGTAGTTTTATCTGTTATCTTCTCCGAAGGAAGATAATTTCTTTCAACCTCCTCAACCGTAGAGCTGGATGAGGAATTATCCTCCCAGACATATTCCGTGTCACCGTTTGAATCGGTTCCGGGAACATCCTCATTACCGTTAGTCGACTCTGAATTGTAGGTCCTTTCGGAAGAAAGGTAGCCTTGAGTCTGATCATCATCCACATAATACTGATGATCCGTCTCGGAATATGAACTAAAATCTATGTCAAGATTAACCGCAACCTCAACCCTGTCATATTCTCCGGTTCCCAGCATAACCTGACGAACCTCGGACTTCACTGTGTTTTCCCACTGTGACTTAACCGAGAGCTGGCTTGATGCAGTTCCTGATACGCTTAAGGAATCCGCTCCTGAAAACAGAGTGTTTCCGTCAGTATCCATAACAACGATATTCTCATCTGACTTATTGCCTATGGCAACAGCTACCGCATGTGCAAGACCTGCGGCCTGATCAGACGTAAGTTCCCCGCCGTCAAGATCTATAAGGACCCAGGCTGAGGAATCTTCGCTCTCAGAAATAAGAGTACCGTCATTATCCGGAATATAAAGGTCTACAACAGCAGACTTAACGAAGGTGAACTTGCCTATGATATCATCCGCAAGCCTGCTTTCAAGATATGCCTCGTACTTCTTTTGTTTATCGGACTCAGTGGTTGAGAAGCCCCCTGATGTGACATTGTCTATGGTATAAGCGCTTGACTGAATGTCATTGGCACCAAGCAAAAGGTTTGCCGATGACTGCTCATCCTTATTTATCTTTATCTGATAGCCGTCATCCGAAACCTGATAATCAAGGCCTTCGCCGTCAAGAAGTTCGGTGATCTCTGAGGCCTCCTTTGTGGTTTCGCAGTTGATCAAAACCACATACTGAGGCTGGGAAACAATTGTGATAACAATTGCAAAGGCAAGTATAACCCCTGCTGCTGCAGCGATTATAAAGGTCTTTTGTTTAGTTGTGAATTTGTTCCACCAGTCGAGAACCTTCTGGAGAAGTTCTCTGATTCTTTCAGGCATAGTATATTCCTTCTATGTTAACGGCATTCGCCGTTAACCCGATGCTGCGAAAATGCCCTTGCAAGCAAGCATTTTCTGCAGCATCACATCTGCATCTGCATAATCTCTTTGTAGGCGTCCAGTACCTTGTCGCGGATGGCAACAGTGTACTGCAGAGCTGTTGAAGCCTTCTGAAGGGCTATCGTAAGCTCATGTGTGTTGTCCGTTTCACCAAGTGCCCATTTTAATTCCTCATTCTCTGCATCTGAGAGATATGAATTGGTTGTGTTCAGGTTCTCAACCGCCTTGTCAAAAAGAGAGGCAAAGTCCGAATCCGAACTGCTTGATATCTTTGAAGCCGAAGAATTCTCAGCGGCCGTCTGTATCGCACCGGATGAAATATTATAAAAAGTCGAAATATCCATCTAGTCCTCCTTATGACATCTCAAGGCCCTTCATTGCTATGGTCTTGCTGGCATTGAAGGCTGTTGCATTGGCTTCATAGGAACGGGATGCATCAATGAGGTTCGTCATCTCGGTAACTATATTTACATTAGGATATGTTACATATCCATTCTCATCCGCATCGGGATGTGAAGGATCATAAACCATGTTCATCTCGGTGTAGTCATCCTCGGTCACGGATGATACCTTAACACCCTGTCCCGTATACTGCTCTGAAGCGTGTCCTAAGTAGCTTGAAAAAGAAGCAGGTGTTGCATTTTTCTCCTCAAAGGTAACGATCTTACGCTTATAGGGTGTTCCGTCTGAGGTACGTGTTGTATTAACATTTGCCACATTCTCGGAGATGACATCCATTCTGTATCTTTCAGCTGTCATTCCGGAAGCATTGATATTAAAAGAATTAAATATACTCATAATTTTCTCCCTTCAGCTTACTGCATAACCGTCTTAAGGTTAGTGAATTCCTGATTGATACACTGAATGAGGCCCTCGTACTTTATCTGGTTTGAGGCAAGTTCAACGTTCTCAGTATCGATATCAACGTTGTTTCCGTCTATTCTGTAAGAGAAATTCGCGGCGTCGGTATAGGTCCTCGCCGTAAGCTCAGTGGTTGTAAGATGTGAAACCTTTGAATCTACGGATTCATATCTGGAATTCCCCAGAGTTCTCTTAAGCTGGGACTCAAAATCGATATCCTGTCTCTTATATCCGGGAGTGTCCACATTAGCTATGTTATTTGATATTACTTCATTCCTCTGCCATGAGGCGTCGGCTGTTTTGCCAAGTACATTGACGTAATCATATACATTGGTGTTTATCATGCTTACTCTCTTTCCGGGTGTGAATGCACAATATATTGTATAAGGGCACACTACACCCACACTATTTCATTATAGATAACTTTCAAAAAAGCGCAAGGGATTTCTTGGCTTAAAACCACTTTATCTGGTGTTCCGAAGTGTTAACATAATACTACATCTAGTTGAGAATCTCCAAACGAAAATGCCGATTTTTTCGTCCGGGATTTCTTTTCTTCGGATTACATAATCACAAGATATTGTGTTTTGGTACTTTAGTACTTAAAGCCAAAATAAAAAGGATTTACGGCGGTAAACCATAAATCCTTTTAATACCTTTTAATCCTTTAAGACCTTTATATGTCCCTATGCTTTTTCTTTTAGCTTCGCTATCTCATCGAATACCATGTCATTGAGTACCTTAATATAAGTCCCCTTCATACCCGAGGATCTTGATTCAATGACACCTGCCGATTCGAATTTACGAAGCGCATTCACGATCACTGATCGTGTTATACCTACTCTATCGGCTATTTTTGATGCAACCAATATACCTTCCATGCCATTTAGTTCATCAAATATATGGATTATTGCCTCCATCTCCGAAAAAGATAAGGTATTTATGGCAGACTGTATGACTGCTGCCTTACGCTCCTCCTCTGCATTCTCTTCATTGACAGCCCGGAGCATTTCAAGTCCCACAACCGTGGTCCCGTATTCACATAATATTATATCATCAATTTCGTAGGGGGATGCACATTTATAAATAAATAATGTTCCCAGCCTCTCCCCTGCTATCTCTATGGGTGTGATAAGCGCCTGGTATTTGGATACTGCAGCCTCATCAAAACCAAGAGTCGCAAGATTGACATTTTCCTTGGTGGAGAGGATTGAAAGAAGCCTCTCATTAAGCATTCCGTCAATGAAACCGCCCACATGGTCCACTATAAGTTCTGTGATGGAAGGAACATCCTCATGCTCTCCTATGCCCAGAACCTTTCCTTTACGGGATATAACGAGAACATTTGAATCAAGTATCTCGCAAAGCACCGTGCATATATCGTTAAATACCACCTTGCTGGAATTGTTGTTATGAAGCAGCTTTCCTATTTTACGGGTCTTATCCAAAAGCTGTACGGAACTCATTAAAAATACCTCCATGTGCAATACAAACACTACGGAGGTATTTTAACATACATTTTATCAATTTACAAGAAGTTGTCAGACAATTCCCTTATTTACACTTATTTTTTCACTTCTCCGGGCTTTGTCCAGCTCATGAAATCACATTCAGGGTTGCCCATACAGCCGTAATATCTGCGTCCCTTTCTTGTTCTCTTAATGACAACATCCTTTCCGCACTTGGGACAGGGAACGCCTATCTTTTCAAAGAAAGGCATTGTATTTCGGCATTCAGGGAAACCGGGGCAGGCAATAAACTTGCCGTGGGCACCGTACTTAATGACCATCCTGCGTCCGCATTCCGAGCAGATCTCATCTGAAAGCTCGTCCTTAATCTCAACCTCGGATAATTCCTTCTCGGCCTTCTTAACCGCCTCATCAAGATCAGGATAAAAATTCTCTATTATGGTCTTCCACTTAACTGACCCCTCTTCAACACCATCAAGGAGCATCTCCATATTAGCGGTGAAATTAACATCCACTATCTCAGGAAAGGCATCCTTCATCATATCGTTGACCACTTCACCTATCTCGGTAACGAATATATTTTTGCCCTCCTTAACTATATATCTTCTGTTAAGGATAACTGCTATGGTAGGCGCATAGGTACTGGGGCGTCCTATTCCAAGCTCCTCAAGGGCTCTTACAAGCGAAGCCTCAGTGTAATGGGGAAGGGGCTGTGTGAAGTGCTGCTTGGGATCTATGCTTAGAGGGGTAAAGATATCACCCTTCTCAATGCTTGCAGTAAGCACATTATCCTGAGGTGCATCATCTGATTCAGTATATACGCTCATGAAACCGTCAAACTTAAGTTTTGAAGCGCTTACAGTGAATCTGTGCTTTCCCGCATCTATCTTTACGGAGGTTGTCTCATAAAGAGCATTCTTCATGCGGCTTGCAAGGAAGCGCTTATAGATAAGCTGGTATAGTCTTATCTGGTCCCTTGAAAGGGAATCCTTAAGGTCAGAAGGGTCAAGTGAAAGGTCAGTGGGACGGATTGCCTCATGGGCATCCTGTATCTTCTGGTCATTCTTTCCATTCTGTGATGTTGCGCCAAGATAAGAAGCACCGTATTTAGCCGTGATAAATTCCGTTGCCATTTTTACGGCATCCTCAGAAACCCTGACAGAATCAGTACGAAGGTAGGTTATGACACCCACCGTGCCACGGCCCTTTATATTTACGCCCTCATATAACTGCTGGGCTATACGCATGGTCTTGGAGGTTGAAAAGTTAAGAGCCTTTGCTGCCTCCTGCTGAAGGGTTGAGGTGGTAAAAGGAAGGGGAGATTTTTTAGTACGCTCCGAAACCTTTGTTTCACTGACTGTAAAATCCTTGCCCTCAAGGTCCTTAAGTATCGCATCTGCCTGCTCTTTGGATTTTATGTCAACCTTTTTATCGCCTTCTCCATAGTATTTTGCTTCAATGGGCTTTTTCTGGCCCTTGATATTTAAAAGCGCATCTATCGTCCAGTATTCCTCAGGTACGAAGGCATTTATCTCATTTTCTCTGTCACATATTATCCTTAATGCAACTGACTGCACTCTTCCTGCGGAGAGTCCTCTCTTAACCTTGGCCCAGAGTATGGGAGAAATCTTATATCCCACAACTCTGTCAAGAACTCGTCTTGCCTGCTGGGCATCAACAAGGTTCATGTCTATCTCTCTTGCATTCTTAAGGGATTCCTTGACAGCACTCTTTGTTATCTCATTGAAGGTTATTCTCTTAACCTTCTTTCCTTCCATATTAATGGCCTTCGTAAGATGCCAGCTTATGGCCTCTCCCTCACGGTCCGGGTCGGTTGCAAGATATATAACATCAGCCTTCTTAACTTCCTTACGAAGTTCAGAGAGTAAATCTCCCTTTCCCCTTATTGTTATATATTTGGGCTCATAATCATTCTCGGTATCAATGCCAAGCTGTGACTTAGGTAGATCCCGGACATGCCCCTGGCTTGCAACCACCTCGTAGTTACTTCCCAGAAACTTTTTAATCGTATGAACCTTTGCAGGTGACTCCACAATAACCAGATTTTTTGCCATGTTTTTTCCTTCTTATAAATATATGGGCCCTAAAAAAGCCCTATGTTTTGGTATTCTAATAATCGTTTTTGATTCTGTCAAGAACCTTATAAAAATATCCGGTGCCCACCTGAACGGCCTTTCCGTCTATACAAAGCAGCACCAGTTCGCTTAAGGTCTCAGGCAGAGTTGCCTTAGGTTCCTTCTTTAATCTCATGGCATGGATCTCATCTGCGGAACGGGGCTTAACGTCAAGATACTTAAGTATCCCCTCATCCTTTTTCGCTTTTCCGGTATCCATTTTTCCTATCTTTTCATCTGAAAGAGCATCACTTTCCGGGTGCTCGCCCCTGAATATTATCCCCAGCTCCCTTGCAACATCCTCAGGGGAAAGGGCAATTCCCGCGCCCTGCCTTATAAGGTAATTGCAGCCATCGGATAGCCTGTCGGTTAACCTTCCCGGAACTGCATAAACCTCCTTTCCCATTTCAAGGGCCATATTCACAGTTATGAAGGTTCCCGATCTTTCCCTTGCTTCCACCACAAGTATAAGATCCGCAAGGGATGCAACTATTGAATTTCTAAGCACAAAGTTTTTCTTAACAGGCTCCGTTCCCGGAGGAAAGGTTGAGATGATGCCGCCCTTTTCCTTTATTTCTTCATAGAGCCTTCTGTTTCCCTTAGGGTAACAAACATCAACTCCGCTTCCCAAAACCGCGAAGGTCCGGCCGCCTGCGCATAATGCTCCCCTCTGGGATATGCCGTCAACGCCTCTTGCCATCCCGCTTATTATGTTTATGTCCTTTGAGGCGAGGGCATTTCCGAAGGCGTTTGCTATATAGGTTCCGTATTCCGAGCATTCCCTGGCACCGATTATTGATACAGCGGGCTTTAAATCCTCCGGAAGGTCCCCTTCATAATATAAAGCATATGGTTTATTCGAAAGCTTACTAAGGCGCTCCGGATACCCTTCCTCGTCCCAGGTAACAAACTTTATGTTTTTGCCCAAAAGACGCTCATATTCGGCATCAATATCAAATTCATCCCCATGCTTAAAAATATCAGTCATGATAAGCTCTGCACTTTTTCCGCTTAATGAAAAGGCCTCCTTAAGGCGCTCATCATGTTTATTTACTGCCTCGTAAAGCGCCCTTTCATCTCCGTAAAGCTTAAGTGCGCTGCTTATCCTTACACTCCCCACATGGGGCATGGTACTTAAAAAATATTTATATTTCTTCATATATTTACCTCACACAATAGGAAGCTGGGGTCTGTAGCAGAGCGCTTCCGTAAGATGCTCCCTTTTAATGTTTTCCGAGCCCTCTATATCCGCGATTGTTCTTCCCACCCGAAGGAGCCTGTGATAGGCTCTTGCCGAGATATCAAGGTTAGAGCACACCTTTTCGAAAAAGTCCGCATCCTCATTGCTAAGGGCACAGAAGGTCTTAAGTTCATCTCCTGAAAGCTCTGAGTTTGTTCTTATATTAAAGTCCTTATATCTTTTAGTCTGAAGCTCCCTTACCCTAAGTACGGTTTCAGCCATTTCGCTGCTTGAAAGCCCCTTTTCGTTTTTCCTTAAAGCCCTTATATTTACCTTCTTTGCGGTCATACAGATGTCTATCCTGTCAAGCATGGGCCCCGATATATGGCTTAAGTAGTGCCTTATGACAGCAGGCGGACAGGAGCATTTATTAACATCCGGATAATTTCCGCAGGGACAGGGATTCATGGCAGCAACCAGCATTATATCCGCAGGATAGGTAAACGAGGCCTTTGCTCTTGATATGTTTATATGTTTCTCCTCAAGAGGCTCCCTTAGGGCATCTATCGCCTCCCTTTTAAATTCGGGAAGTTCATCTAAGAAAAGTATCCCCTTATGGGCAAGGGAAACCGCACCGGGACGTGGAATCTGCCCGCCCCCTGATATTGCCTGCACAGAGGTTGAATGATGGGGCGAAACGAAGGGACGCATCTTGATTATCGGCTCTTCCTTATTAAGCTTCCCTGCTATGCTGTATATTGCGGTAACATCCATCCTCTCCTCCATCTCAAGAGGCGGAAGTATGGTTGGAATACGCCGGGCTACCATTGTCTTTCCCGTTCCCGGAGGGCCGATAATCAGCATATGGTGATTCCCTGAGGCCGCTATCATTGCACCCCTTTTAAGTCCCTCCTGCCCTGCAATATCCTTAAAATCAAGCTTCTTTTCAGTACCTGTGCCTATTTCCTTAATAGCCTCAGCATGATAAAGATATGTTTTTTCATCCCCGCTTTTTAAAAAGTCCAAGGCCTCAGATAGATCCCGCAGGGCAAAAACCTCCATTCCCTCTATAAGGGAGGCCTCCGCCGCATTTTCCATCGGAACGATGCACTTTTTAAAGCCGTTTTTCATCCCCTCCCAGACTATTGGCATAACCCCGTTTACCCTTTTAAACTCCCCGTTAAGACCAAGCTCCCCTAAAACGATACACTCTTTAAGAAGATCGCTTTTGATCTCACCCATGGCGCTAAGCAGTGCCAGGGCAACCGGCACATCAAACAAAGTCCCTGATTTTCTTATGTCTGCCGGAGAAAGATTAGCCGCAATATGCATTGGAGGTATGGTTATCTTAGTGTTTTTAAGGGCGATTCTTACTCTCTCCGAGGATTCCTTTACCTCACTGCTTAAGGAGCCCACCATGATAAAACAGGGAAGCCCCGAAGAAACATCCACCTCAACCTTAATAAGGTGGCTTGAGAGACCGTAAATAGTCCCTGATGTAATTGTGCTGAACAATATACTTCTCCTTTCTTAAAAATTAAAAAATAAAAAGTGGAAATTTCGGCGATACGCCGCTGGAAGAAGAACTTCTTCCATAAGTAAGTGTAAATATATCAAAAAAGGAGCTGCTTTACAAGTAGCTCCTTAACATTCTTAATAAAATCTTTAGAAAACCTTATTTTCCATGGCATCCGGATCCACCGCAAACTGGATTGCCATTTCACGGCTTATCTTTCCCGCCATATAAAGCTGCTGGATAGCCTCATCCATTACCATCATTCCCATCTTACGGTTCGTCTGCATAACGCTCATAAGCTGGTGTGACTTTCCTTCTCTTATAAGGTTTCGCACTGCGTGATTTGAATGAAGTACCTCGAAGGCTGCGACTCTGCCATGCCCGTCTATGGTAGGAATAAGCTGCTGGGAAACAACCGCTTCAAGTACGTTTGCGAACTGAACCCTTATCTGCTGCTGCTGATGGGGAGGGAAAACGTCGATAACACGGTCTACCGTGCTGGCTGCTCCTATGGTATGCAGGGTCGAAAGAACAAGGTGACCTGTCTCGGCTGCGGTTATTGCAACGGATATGGTCTCAAAATCTCTCATCTCACCTACAAGGATAACATCCGGATCCTCTCTAAGTGCTGCCCTTAAGGCATTGGCATAGCTGTGGGAATCAAGACCTATCTCCCTTTGGTTTACTATAGACATCCTGTGCTGATGAAGGTACTCAATAGGATCCTCAAGGGTGATTATATGTGCATCACGGTTATGATTTATCTTATCTATGATGGCTGCTAAGGTTGTGGATTTACCAGAGCCTGTGGGCCCTGTTACAAGAATAAGCCCTCTTTTTCTCTGATAAAGATCGATTACCGACTCGGGAACACCCAAAGATACCGGATCCGGAACCTCAGTTCCCACAAGTCTTAAGGCTATGGCAACGGAACCTCTCTGATGAAAGGCATTTACTCTGAATCGTCCCAGCGACCTTATTGAGAAGGACATATCGTATTCTCCGTTCTCCTCGAAGGCCCTAAGCTGCTTTTCATCCATTATCTCCTCAACGTATCTCTTTGTATCCGGAGGAAGAAGCCTGTCATAATCAAGAGTTATCAGGTGCCCGTTAACTCGCATCTTAGGCGGAACGCCAACCGTTATATGAACATCGGAAGCCCCTGCTTCCTTTGCCGTTGTCATTAATTCTTCAAGTGTGGGTAAAGCCATATATTCTCCTAAGCTACATTCCTAAATTTTTAAGGGCATCAGTATCTATGACATGCCTGTTATCCATGGTTTTCATTATGTCCACTATCTCGATATCGCCGAAACTTGCCCTGTTGCTTAGATCAATTATCTCATTTCCTTCAAAGGAAAGCACCATGGGTCTGAAGAAATCCGACCTGTTCTCTGCAAGTACAAGCGCCTTGGAACCGGTGTTAAGTTCAACACATACTCCAGGAACCAGAACATTTATTGAATCAACAAGGCTCATTACCACTCTCTTTTCAAAGATAGCGGATTTATCAAGCAGGAACTTTATTGCGGCAACCTCAGAATCCGGAGTCTTATCAGGTCTCATGGCAGTCATATTATCAAAAATAGTGGCAACGGCCAGTATCTTTCCGCCATCCATAAGCTTGATGTTAGTCTCAAGGGTTCCTATTTCAGCAGCCTCTTCGATCGCATCAGACTGCATAACGTATCTTTTGACATTGGGGTTTGCTGAGAATATCTTCTCTATTGTCTCTATACCTAAATTACCCCGTATAAGAGCTGCGGAAACCACATCCAGCCTGTCCTCGATCTTAATATTTAACTTATTGGACATCATTGCCGAAAGGATAGCCACATTGAGGGCATGCTTATAGGAAGCATCCTCATTGCTCCTTAAGGACTGATTGAAATTTATCTTATTTTCCAGATGTCCGTAGCTTTTAATAACATTGGAAACTATTACCTGCAGTTTCTGAGTCTTTCCCTGGGCCTTTATCCTGTTTATCTCATCCATAAGCGAAAAGACATTGACTGTCTGGAATCTTTCGAATTCAATATCCTCTTCCGTCATTGGCGGGCAGGGCTCAGCAGGTTCCAGGATGAAAAGTCCTATGAGTCCGAAATTCTGTATACTTGCTATTCCGGCAGCTGTTATCTTGGAATCACGTTCAAAAAGAAGGACACCGTTCTTATTGTAAATAGGACGGGCAAGTCTCATTCCGGGTCTTAATTCGTCAATTTTTTTAAACTGCATATGGATTTCCTCCAAGAGAAATAAATAACACTCAAAATAAATTGTAAACTTTCACATATTAAAGTGCAAGAAAAAATTGACTGAAAATACAATTTTATGTAACCCTAATTTTCAGGTTCCAAAAGTCATAAACAAGGTCAGTCAAAGAGGAAATCAGCGAATATCCGATTTGAAACATCTATGCCGGAATCAGTTAACATAATTCTTCCATCCCTCACGGTAAGATGACCGCTTTGTCTATATTTATCTATGACCTCGTTAAACCTTTCCGGGAAAGGCTCTTTAAAATAAGTTATGAAATCCTCTTCCGAAACCCCCTTCATCATACGGAGGCCCAGAAACATAAACTCCTCCATCTCATCCTCTTTGGTAAGAGAAATCTCCTCCTCATATTTAAAATCAGGTGTTATTAAATACTCGTTTATGTCGGAAACATTCTTAAAACGACATTTATCATAAAAGGAGGATGCCCCAAGCCCCAGGCCTATATACTCTCCCCTCTCCCAGTAGACTGTGTTATGCCTGCACTCATAGCCTGGAAGTGAATAATTGGAGATCTCATATCGCTCGTACCCTGCGCTCCTTAACATATCGCGCGTTATTTTATACATTTTTCTCTCATCTTCCTCCCCAGGAAGGTCAAGAGCCATATCATAAAAGGGCGTTCCCTCCTCAACTATCAGGCTGTAGGCGGATATGTGCTTCGGCCTTTCAGTAAGGGAGATAACATAATCAAGGCTTCTTTGGTAGCCTTCAACGCTCTGGGAAGGAAGCGCCGACATTAAATCTATATTTATATTGCTTATGCCATTAAATAACACCTGTTCGTATGTGTATTCAAAGTCCTTAAGGTTATGTATCCTTCCAAGTATCTTAAGTTCTTCATCAGAGGCTGATTGAAGACCTATGGAGATCCTGTTTATGCCGGCTTCTTTAATCGCCTTAAAGGCTACATCGGTTCCGGGATTTACCTCCATTGATATCTCGCTCTCATCACTTAGGGTATAATTATCCCTTACCGCATCCATTATCCGAAGGATCTCATCACCTTTAAGAATGCTGGGGGTTCCTCCTCCGATGAATATTGATATTACCTCTTTATCTTTAGCCTTTTTGCTTCTTAATTTAATCTCCCTTATTAAAGCATCAATATATTTTTCCCTTATATCACCGGAAGCATAAAAAGAAAGGAAGTCGCAATATAAGCACTTCCTTACGCAAAACGGTATATGAATGTAAAGACTAATCTTCGTCAAGCTTAAGAACCGACATAAACGCCTGCTGGGGTATCTCAACATTACCGAACTGGCGCATACGCTTCTTTCCTTCCTTTTGTTTTTCAAGGAGCTTCTTCTTACGTGTTATATCACCGCCATAACACTTGGCAAGAACGTCCTTTCTTAAGGCTTTAATGGTTTCCCTTGCTATTACCTTGCCTCCCACTGATGCCTGGATCGGTATCTCAAAAAGGTGTCTTGGTATCTCATCCTTAAGCTTTTCGCACATCTTCCGGCCTCTTTCATAGGCGCCTTCCTTATGCACGATAAACGAAAGGGCATCAACCTCTTCCTTATTGATAAGGATATCAAGCTTAACAAGATCAGACTTCTCATAGCCTTTTAATTCATAGTCAAATGAGGCATAGCCCCTTGATTTGGACTTAAGCGCATCAAAGAAATCATAGATTATCTCATTTAAAGGAAGCTCATATTTAAGAAGGGCTCTGGTCTGCTCCATATATTCCATTCCAAGGTATCTGCCTCTTCTTTGCTGGCAAAGCTCCATAATGGGACCGATGAATTCAGTTGTCACCATTATCTCAGCGGAAACTATGGGCTCTTCCATGTAATCTATCTGAGAGGGATCAGGGAGGTTAGAGGGATTGGTAAGTTCTATCATCTCCCCGTCTGTTTTATATACCTTGTATATAACTCCGGGAGCTGTGGTAACAAGGTCTAAATTATATTCTCTTTCAAGCCTCTCCTGTATGATCTCAAGGTGTAAAAGTCCCAGGAATCCGCATCTGAAGCCGAAGCCTAAGGCAATGGAGGTCTCTGGCTCATAGCTTAATGAAGCATCATTAAGCTGCAATTTTTCAAGGGCATCCCGAAGATCCGGGTACTTGGCCCCATCCGCCGGGTACATTCCGCAGTAAACCATGGACTGCACCTTCTTATATCCGGGGAGTGCCTCTGCACAGGGATTCTCATCATCCGTAACAGTATCTCCGACTGCAGTATCCCTTACATTCTTAATGGAAGCTGTGATATAGCCAACCATTCCGGCACTAAGCTCATCACAGGGTATAAACTGCCCTGCTCCGAAATATCCAACCTCTACCACATCACAAACAGCTCCGGTTGCCATCATCCTTACCTTAGAGCCTTTCCTTACCTTTCCGTCGAATATTCTGCAGAATACTATGACTCCCTTATAGGAATCATATAAGGAATCAAATATAAGTGCCTTTAAAGGAGCTGAAGCGTCCCCTGTAGGAGCAGGTATCTTTTTAACAACAGCTTCAAGTACCTCATCTATGGCAATTCCGTTCTTAGCCGAGATAAGTGGAGCGTCCTCTGCCTCCAGGCCTATCACATCCTCAATCTCTGCCTTAACTCTCTCAGGCTCTGCAGAAGGAAGGTCTATCTTATTTATAACCGGGAAAACCTCAAGGTTATGGTCAAGGGCAAGATAAACATTGGCAAGAGTCTGCGCCTCTATTCCCTGGGCTGCATCAACAACAAGGATTGCTCCGTCGCAGGCTGCAAGGGAACGGGAAACCTCATAATTAAAGTCAACGTGCCCGGGCGTGTCTATCAGGTTAAATATATACTCCTGTCCGTCCTTTGCCTTATATATGGTGCGGACGGTCTGAGCCTTTATGGTGATTCCTCTTTCACGCTCAAGATCCATGTTATCAAGGACCTGGGCCTGCATTTCACGTTCAGTTAAAAGCCCGGTCATTTCAATTATCCTGTCGGCAAGGGTACTTTTGCCATGGTCGATATGGGCAACTATGCAGAAATTTCGGATCTTTGACTGGTCTATGTTAGACATTTTTATTTCCTTCGTTTTTATCTTTAGTAGTATTTACAGGCTCTGTATTTTCAGGGTCACGTACAGAGTAATCAATCTGCTCGTTTATAGTGATCTGAGGATAAGGAATGTTGATATCGTATTTATTAAACAGCACCCTGAACTCACGCTTTAATTTACGTTCAAGCGCAGGCCTGTCCTTTTCCTCACACTCTGCGATAATACGGAGTATTACTGCATTATCTCCCCAATCCGATAAATTGTCATAATAGAGCCTTCCCTTGATACTGGGGTATTTCTTTTTAATAAGAGGAAATTCCTTGGCAAGTATATTTTCAACCCTCTCAAGCGACTCCCCATAATCGATGCTAAGAAGCACCAGTGCAAGGGAAAGGTGACGGGTCATGTTTATGATACCGCTTACCTGGGAGTTGGAGATTATCTTGATATTATGAAAATCATCCTCTATCTTTGTAGTCCTTATTCCGATGTCAAGGACAACGCCTCTCCAGTCACCTAATGTAACAATATCTCCCACCTGAAATTCTCCCTCGAATATAAGGAATATTCCGGCTAAGATATCGCTCATTAAGGAGTTTGCACCAAGACCGATAACACCGGTTAACACAGCAGATGATACCAGCAGCGTCCTTGGGTTAACTCCCAGAAGATTCAGACAGTAGAAAACTATAATAAGTGCCGCAATATATTTGGTAGCAGACCTTAACATCCTGCAGATGGTGGTTCCACGGGCACTTAGATTATTGGCAAGAGCCATTAAAAGCTTATTTACAAATATACAGATAACGCAGCCTATACATATTGAAGTAAAGGATGCTGTTATTGAGAATATGTTCCAGCCCTTTTCCCAGTTGCCGGAAAGTATGAAGCCCATAATAGACCTGTCATACCCAATGGCTTCTACTATGAACATCCAGATAGTTACGGCGATTGCAACCAACGATATGCCATCCTCAAACATGGTAAATAACTGCTGCTCAGGCGTCTGTTCAGACCATCTAACCGAATTTCCGGTCTTCCACCTCTCTGCCAGTGACTGATAGCCCCTTAGATCATCCTTAAAGGATGAAAAGCCGTTGCTCATCCTGTCATCTTCTTTTTCGGCATCCTCAGGACGCAGTACCTTTTCTTTGCCAAAGGACAGTATAAGAAGAAGTAATAAATAGCCTATTGAACATATTACAGTTGCATGGCCTGCAATGCTCTCGTCCATTCCGGATATATTTTCAACAGGTGTTGCCATAAAGATATAATATTCCTTGGTCTCAGCGCAGGAAGCATAATATCTCTGGTTCCTTATTGTGATATAGCCGCTGTAATCCTGCACCATCATGGTATCGGTGAAACCGCATTCATACGCATCCCTGCCCACAAGCACATCATCCGGTGCAGCCTCTATGGTCTTGGTATTCATGTTGATCGCTATTCCTACGGTCTCAACGTCTGTAACAACGGTATTTAATATGGATCCGATGGAGGTCTGGGCAAGAGCCTGGGTTCTCTTATCAGGAGACTGGGCGATCTGAACTATTCCGCTTATTCCGTTCTCATAGTCGTATATTGAGCATCCTGCATACTGCATGTAAACGCCGTCATCGTTTAGCTGGGGATCCTGGGTTATAACAAGCGGTGTGGTAAGAAGTCTCCTGAATTCATAGGACTGATTCTCCGGATCCTTTGAAAGTGAGTAATTGGTTATTCCGTTAGAGGATGCGGTAAGTTTACCCTTGCTGTCATATACAAGTATGTCCTCAACGTCAATAAGCTCACTTAATTCATACAGATCATTTGTATTTAAAAGCTGTGGATTGGTACTTAATATCTGCTCAATTATCGTAACCTTGTTAATAAGGTAATAATCATAATAGCTCTTTACCGAATCATATTCTTCCTGGTTTGTGTCAATACGGTCCTTAACGGTTTCAAGTCTCATTTCGTTGGAGATTGAATAGCGGCTTAAGTTAAGCAGCGACTGGGCATATTCCGTTATGAAAAATATGGCAAGAACCGTAAGAAGGGATATTATTCCGCATCTCATTCCAAGGGTTCTGTTAAAATATATCCTTCCCGGAAGCTTCTTAAAGAAATAAAGCTTATTGGGTGTTTTGGACCTGGTATCCATAAGAAGGATCGCATAGGAAACCATGAGGCCTGCAACAAATAAAAAGACAAGGGCGATTATGATCGAAAGTGCGTATATATTTCCCTGGATCTCGGTATTGGGTATCATGCACAGGATGTACTCATCATCCGCAAAGATAACTCCGGTGTAGTACATGAGCCCGTTCATTTTAAGGTAGCCTACATATCCGTCCTGGAACTCTTCCGCATATATTCCGTGATCAAGGGCATTTTCACCCTCATACTTACCATCAGAGCAATATAAGAAATCATAGGTTTTGGAATCAACCACCCTTATAACTCCGGTATTTCCTATATAAACGGAATTGAGAGTGCTCTTCCAGTCGGAATATTCGGCATATATCTGGTCTGCTTTTTCGGCATCTACCTCCAAAACCAGCATTTTTTCATCATCTATGGCCGCAGAATAATAATTATATGAGCTTCCATCAAGATAGGTCACGGATACAGGTCTCTTCTTAGAGGGCTGGTCAAAGCACTGGAAAAGCTTATTAAAGCGGGCTTTTGTAAAATCAGCCTGGGTAGGGGATGTTCGGGCAAGTATAGTTCCCCCACTGTCAACTATCATAAGGTTATCTTCTTCGTCAATTCCGCCCACATCCAGAAGGTAAAGCATATCAGAGAGCATAAGATTATTGAAATCCGGATCATTGGCTATAAGGTAAGCTATGGCCCTTATCTCTCCGTGCATGATGCTGTTATACTCACTTACAGCATCCTTTCTCTGTTCATCAACGGTTTCAACAGCGCTCCTTACAGATTCGATCTCACTTCTCATCCTCTGCCTGTATTTAGGGATCTCAACCTTATTCTGAACAATAACAAGGGCAAGGAACACGGAAAAGAACAGCACAACGGAAAGTGCGATGAATAGTATCTTTTTGGCACGATTCTTTTTATTTTTATTCATAATCAAAGCCTCCCGTGCACCACTTACCCACATGGATCTTAACGGTTCCGTCATTTATCCTTGTGTTAAGGTCTGCGGCAATATAGGAAGATATCTCATCTCCCTTTCTGGTTGCTATACAGTATTCTGCGGGAATCTCAATGGAATTAAGTATTCTCCAGCTCTCATCGGAATATCCCAGGGCGATGCACTTATCAAAGGCAGCTGCATCGATCTCCCCTGCATTAAGATAGTCACGTATTTCATCATAGCTTGAAAATTCGGTAACAGTGTAATCCTCGACGCCTTCTGCCAAAAGAAGTTCCTTAAGATTATCAATTGCGTTTGAGCCTTCAATAACCCCTATATTTGTCCCGCCAAGCTCATAGGCGTTGCTGAAAAGCGTTGAGGACTGGGAAACCACCACAAACTGGTCCGTATAATAGGGCGCTGTAAGGTCAAACCTCTCGGCTCTTTCATCATTATAGGAATAGCATCCGATAATGCAGTCAATATAGCCGCTTTCAAGAAGCTCCTCCCTGTTAGAGGTATTTACCGGGATAAACTCTATCTTTCTAAAGTCAAGGTCCTCGGCTATATTCGTAATAAGGTCTATCTCAAGTCCCGAAAAGCGCTGTGACGCATCGGAATAATAGCTAAAATTAACAACGTCCGACCGAACGCCCACTTTAAGCGTCTTAAGATAGCCCGGTCCCTTTTCCCCACAGCCTGTAAGGGATAAAAGAAGCATCATTACAACAAGAGATAAAGATATAGATTTTTTAAATTTAAAAATTTTATTCATAAACCTGTTACCTTAAAAATAAACACAATCCAATATATTTTAACATAAATTCGCCTGATGCTCCATACAAAAAGACCGCTTCGTATGACGGTACGAAACGGTCTAAAATGATCTTAAATATATAGTTTCCTAAAACTTAAGCGAGCTTGTTAACTGCTTTAGCTAAACGGGAAACCTTTCTTGAAGCTGTGTTCTTGTGGAATACACCCTTTGTACAAGCCTTGTCGATAAGTACTGTAGCATCCTTTAATGCAGAAGCTGCAGCTGCCTTATCATTAGCCTCGATAGCAGCGTTAACCTTCTTAACTGCTGTCTTAACTCCTGTCTTGATAGCCTTGTTCCTGGCTGCATTTCTCTCAGCAACTAAAACTCTCTTCTTAGCAGACTTAATATTAGCCATGAGTTCACCTCCTATTAAAATCATCAGTATCTGACATTATGTTTCATTAAAGCCGGAGACACGGACGTTTTAATGTAAACACACGCATATTATTGTAGTTATGTCCTTCATAATTGTCAAGGAATTTTTAGAGCAAAAATATTGTTTTTTAATAAACTAAATGTTAGTATATTCGAGTATTATGAGCGGGACAGGTGATCGCCGGCGCAAGCCGGAGGAAAGTCCGGGCTTCATAGGGCAGGATGCCAGATAACGTCTGGTGGAGGCAACTCCCAGGAAAGTGCAACAGAAAATAACCGCCGGCGCAAGCCGGTAAGGGTGAAAAGGCGGTGTAAGAGACCACCACGCAACTGGTAACAGGTGTGGTATATGTAAACCCCATCCGAAGCAAGACCAAATATGAAACGTTGACCCGGCCCGGCGAGTTTCATGGTAGGTTGCTCGAGCCCTGCGGTGACGCAGGGTCTAGATAGATGATCACCCACGACAGAACCCGGCTTACAGTCCCACTCATTATACATTGAAATAGCTTCCGCCTATGAATTCTCTGCAGATCGAATTATTCGGCACATCCTTAGGATCCATTCCCACGAAATATTCAAAGAACTTTAAGAGGCGCTTCGCCTCATAATATTCCTCATCATCCTTATCTATGGCAAATAAAAGGGGCTCGGCATACATCTTAAGTGCTGCAAGCTCGTAAATAAGAGCAGAATTAAACATTACGTCCGCTGTTTCCTGATAAGGGAATATATATTTTTCCTCTCCTGCCTTAACTGACTGCCACATTGCTATGGTATTCTTGGCTGAGGTTCCTCTGGTACGGGCATCCCTGACTATTCTTCTTATAAGGCGTCCGTCCCTTGTTGATATTCTGTTATGGTTATCGATATTAAGGGTCGTTAAAGCACTTATGAATATCTTAAAGATGCTGTCCTTGGGAAGGCCCTCGGAACTTGCAGGATTAAGTCCGTGTATTCCTTCTATTACGAGTATGTCATCGGGACCTAACTTAAGAATATTTCCGTTATACTCTCTCTTTCCGGTCTTAAAGTTAAATTCAGGCATTTCTACCTCTTCTCCCTTAAGAAGCCTTGACATATCATCGTGGAACTTTTCAAGATCAAGTGCCTCAAGACACTCAAAATCATAGTTTCCGTTCTCATCCTTAGGGCAAAATTCCCTCTGTTTGTAATAATTATCCATTCCAATGGGATGAGGTGTCTTTCCGTAGGTACGAAGCTGGATCGAGAGCCTATGTGAGAATGTGGTCTTTCCTGATGAAGAAGGGCCTGCTATCATTACGAATTTAACATTTTCCCTCTCAACTATCGACTTTGCAAGTTCGCCTATCTTTCTTTCCTGGAAAGCCTCTGCCACAAGCATGGTATCCGAGAAATTGCCGCTGCATATCTTTTCATTAAGGTCACCCACGGTCTCTATTCCCATCATCCTGCCCCATTCGGTGGCGGTGCTCATGGAATTAAACAGCTTCTCCCTGGGCTCGAAGAATTCGATCTTGTCAGGCTCATCAGCCTCCGGAACTATGAGCATAAGACCATCCTCATACTGCATCAGGTCATAGTACTTTATATAGCCTGTGCTGGGAAGCATATAGCCATAGAAATAATCAAAATAATCATCAAGGCAGTATACGTTTACGCTGGAAGACCTTCTGTATCTAAAGAGCTTACACTTATCCGAAAAGCCCGCATCCTTAAAGAGTTTTATGGCTTCTTCCTTGGGATATGACCTTTTGGTTATGGGGCGGTCTGCCTCAATAAGCTCCTTCATGCGCTCGTTTATTCTTCTTGCAAGTTCAGGGTCTGACTTTCCCTCTTTAAGGTCAAGGGATATATAGTAGCCCTGCCCTATGGCATATTCGCACTTTATCTTATTTATGTTTTCCTTCTTGATAACATCGTAGCAGGCCTTTAAAAGTGTCATAAAGGCAGTTCTTACATAGGTCTTGTGTCCGATGGTGTCCTTAAGGGTAATAAAGCGGATGTCAGCATCCTTGGTTACGCCTTTAACAAGCTCCCTTATCTTTCCGTTCTCTATAACGAGAGCGATCATGTCATCATACTCTTTGCCAAAGTCCTTTGCCACATACTCAAACTTTGTCCCCTCATCATATTCTCTTTTTTCACCATTTATAGTAAGTATTGCCATATTTTACCCCTTTATGCCCTTCCCATAAGGGCAAGTGTTCTGTCTATTATTTCGTTTTCCTTCTCTAATTCCGCGATCCTTACTTTCGACGTTTCGGGATCAAGTTTACATAATATTTTAGTGAATTTATCTTTCTTTTTAGTCAGATACTCCCGCAGCACCGGAGAATTTTCATGTATCAGTATTGGTCCGTACAGGGCTTCTTCGGTTGACATAACTTCAGAACTGTTATCATCGGGCACTGCCTTTATGATAACGTAATATTTTCCCTCATCAATAAGCATGTCCTCTTCTGCTATACGGAATCCGTTTTCGTTTAAAAATATACGGACATCCCCAATCTCGGACTGGGGCGAAAGGATAAGCTCCTTAAAGCTCCTGCTTAAGGAAAGGTCATAGCCTAATATATCCTTTATAAGGCTTCCGCCCATTCCGGATATTATCAAGGAATCCGCATCACCTTTAGTGTAATTCTTAAGACCGTCAGAGAGGATGAGCCTTGTCTTTTCGGTAAGGGAAAACCTTCGGATATTGTCATCGGCCCTCATTAAGGGTCCCTTATTTATATCCATAAGCACTGCCTTAGGGCATTTCCCACTTAGCAAAAGATATATGTCAATAAAGCCATGGTCACAGCCCACATCCGCAACCGGAAGTCCGTCTGTGACCATGTCTGCGATGGCCTCCATCCTCTTTGAAAGATGTCTTTTTATATTTTCCATTAATCAAGATAATCCTTGAGTTTACGGGATCTGCTGGGATGACGTAATTTACGTAAGGCCTTTGCCTCGATCTGTCTTATTCTCTCACGGGTTACATTAAATTCCTTACCAACCTCTTCAAGGGTACGGGCTCTTCCATCATCCAGGCCGAATCTTAATCTTAATACCTTCTGCTCCCGCTCAGTAAGTGTCTCAAGCACCTCGCCCAGCTGCTCCTTAAGAAGTGTGAAGGCTGCAGCATCTGCGGGAACCGGAACATTATCATCCTGGATGAAGTCACCTAAGTGTGAATCCTCCTCCTCACCTATGGGAGTCTCAAGTGATACAGGCTCCTGGGAGATCTTAAGGATCTCACGTACTCTTTCAACAGGGAGATCCATCTCGGCTGCTATCTCCTCGGGAAGGGGCTCACGTCCCAGCTCCTGAAGGAGCTGTCTTGAAACCCTGATGAGTTTATTTATGGTTTCAACCATATGAACGGGGATTCTGATGGTACGTGCCTGATCTGCGATTGCACGGGTAATTGCCTGACGGATCCACCAGGTTGCATAGGTTGAGAACTTGTAGCCCTTGGTGTAATCGAACTTCTCAACGGCCTTTATAAGTCCTAAGTTACCCTCCTGGATAAGGTCAAGGAAAAGCATTCCTCTTCCTACGTATCTCTTTGCAATGGAAACAACGAGCCTTAAATTTGCCTCAGCAAGCTTCTTCTTTGCCTCCTCACCGTAATATATCTTATCCTCAAGGTCCTTTATCTCAGCCTCTAAGGCTGCAATATCTTTTTTCTTTGTTGCGTTTTCAAGTTCTTCCTTAGCCTCGGGAAGGCGCTTAGATGCCTCAGCTCCTGCCTCCATCTGCTGTGCATAGGCTATCTCTTCATCAGCCGAAAGAAGGGGAACCTTACCTATTTCCTTAAGGTACATTCTGACGGGATCCTCGATTGAAACTCCCTCGGGAACCGAAAGATCGATGTTCTCAACATCAACCTCATCCTCTTCGGTAAGCACTATCTCATCATCGTCAACCTCAACGTCCTCTTCCTCTGAAATACGAAGAACATCAACACCGTTTCCTTCAAGGAAATCAGTAACCTTATCAAGATCATCATCGGAAAGCTTAAGTTCCTTGAAATAATCAACAGCCTCCTGATAGTCTATGACATTTTTCTTTTTCTTGGCTATCTTAAGGACTTCCTTGAGTTTCTCATTGAACTTCTCAAGGGTTGCCTCATCCATGGGAGTGCTCTCTGCCATATCATCGGGATCATCCGGGATATCGGGGATCTCCTCTAAGAGTTCTCCTTCAAAGTCCTCTCCGAGGTCTACTAAATCCTCGCTTACCTCCTCCATGGGTGCTGTATTTTCTGTCTTTTTCTTTCTGGGCATTTCTTATTCCTCCAATGCTATATGTATTTTATTTAATTCTTCTAATGCTTTCTTGCCTGCTATAACCTGATTTATGGCGTTTATATCTGAACCAAGCTTCGAGTTATAGTATTCATAGCTTATCTTTTTGACCGAACAGAGTATATCCTTAAAGGCCTTCTCCCTCTCCTGCTTACTTTCAAGCTCATAGAGCTTGGTGTTAAATAAAGAGGCAACCTCCTTCTGGTCGTTTTCATCCTCAAACCTGCTTATTATCGAGGCGGGATTAACCTTTCCCTCATCAAGATCCTTAAAGAGGCTCTCGGCAACCTTCCGATAAAGTTCCTCGGTGAAGTCCTCTGGGGATATGTATTTTTTTATCTTCTGATAAAGATATGGTTCATCGGTTATCCAGGTAAGAAGTATCTTCTGGGGACGCTTTTTCTTATCCTCTACAGAGGTCTTTTCCTGGATGCCTGACCTCGGTCTTTGGATTGCGACTGCTTCACCTGTTTTTAATGCATAAGCATTAACGAGTTTCCTTAAGGATTCCCTGCTTATGTTATATTTATCCGCAACCGCCTCTATATAATTGTCACGCTTGACCTCTTCTTCAAAGGAGCAGAGCTTCTTAGCTATCTCCTCGTGGAATTTCGTCTTCGACTCGGGGTCATTTAAGTCATAATTGCGGCTTAGGATCCTAAGTTCAAAGAAAAAGCTGTTCTCCGCATTATCTATGCGCTTTTGGAACTCCTCAGCTCCCAGATTTTTAATGAATTCATCAGGGTCCTTATAGGGCTCCATGTTAAGCACCCGGCCCGTTAAGTCAACCTCGTTAAGTCTTTCTATTCCGCGAAGGGCCGCGCTTATTCCGGCATTATCCGAGTCGTAGGCAAGGATAACTTCCTTTGCGTATCTTTTAAGTAATGCCGCATGCCCTGTTGTAAGTGCGGTTCCCAGGGATGCAACTGCCATATTGAAGCCTGCCTGATGCATGGATATAACATCCATGTAGCCCTCACAGATTATTATGTAAGATGTCCGGGCAGACCTTGCAAAATTAAGTCCGTACAGATTCCGGCTCTTGTCAAATATAGGCGTTTCCGGGGAGTTTAGATATTTCGGTTTCCCGTCCCCCATGACCCTTCCGCCAAAGGCTATCACCCTGTGATTAATATCCTGTATTGGGAACATGACCCTGTTCCAGAATTTATCATGGAAGCCGTACTTCTCATCAAAGGTGGCAAGTCCTGATTCAGTGATAAGATCATCTGAATAACCCTTGGACTTAAGATACTTAACAAGGTCATCCGAGGTAACATTGGAATACCCTAAGCCGAACTGCTTCATGGTCTCATCCGAAAGCTTTCTCCCCCGCAAGTATTCCATACCCTTTTCACCCTGCTTCATTCGAAGCTGGTAATAAAAGTACTTGGCAGCCTCCTTATTTATTTCAAGGAGCATGGCGCGCCTGTCACGGGCTCTCTTTGCTTCCTCGGAATATTCCGCCTCAGGAAGGCTAACCCCCGCTCTTTCCGCCAGGTTCTTTATAGCCTCCTGGAAATCCATGTTTTCGTACTTCATAAGGAAGGTAAATACGTTTCCGCCTTCACCGCAGCCGAAGCAGTAAAACATCTGCTTATTGGGAGAAACCGAAAACGAAGGGGATTTCTCATTATGAAAGGGACACAAGCCAAAATAGGAGCTTCCCTTTTTTTGCAGTTTGACGTATCTGCCAACGACATCAACTATGTCGTTCTTCATACGTACTTCTTCAACTATATCGTCAGGATAATACATTGCTTTCCTTACTGAATATGCCAGGATTTGGGAATATAAATGTCATCATATTTGGAGATAGCGAAATGGTCTGTCATACTGGCAATGTAGTCACAGACTATTCTTTCCTTCTGCTCACCCTTTTCATAAAGTGCGATAAGGTCCTCCGGAAGAAGCTCCATATGATGTCTGTAGTAGTTATAAAGAGTCTGTATGAGCATCTCAGCCTTGGACTCCTCTGACTTGGCCTCAGGATTCGTATATACATGCTCAAACATAAACTTACGAAGGTCCTTCATGGCCTGCCAAACATCCGGAGACATTGAAATTTCAGGCTTATCGTAGCTCGTTGTCACTATGTCATGGATGAAATGGTCAAGTCTCTCACCTGTTGTATAACCGATAACATCGCATATTTCCTTGGGAACATCGGATTCCTTAAGTATCCCGGCCCTTATGGCATCATCCATATCATGATGGATATAGGCGATCTTATCGGATATCCTTACTATCTTTCCTTCAAGGGTATAGGGCATTCCCTTGGTCTGGTGATTTAATATTCCGTCCCTTACCTCATAGGTTAAGTTAAGTCCCTGCCCGTTCTTTTCAAGGATATCAACTATCCTGACAGACTGCTCGGCATGCTCAAAGCCGCAGGGAGAAACCGCATTAAGGGCCCTCTCTCCCGCATGTCCGAAGGGTGTATGCCCAAGGTCATGTCCTAAGGCTATGGCCTCCACAAGGTCCTCATTCATCCTTAAGGCCTTCGCTATGGTACGCGCATTCTGGGAAACCTCAAGGGTATGGGTAAGTCTCGTCCTGTAATGGTCACCTAAGGGTGTTAAAAATACCTGGGTCTTATCCTTAAGACGTCTGAAGGACTTGGAATGCAGTATCCTGTCCCTGTCCCTTTGAAAGACGGGCCTTATATCGCATTCTTCCTCAGGCCTTCTTCTTCCCTGGGATTTGGATGAAAGAGTCGCATATTTACTTAGATTCTGTTGTTCTAATCGTTCAAGATTTTCTCTGATGTTCATAAAATGCCCTCATAAATAAATATTCGGGATGAATTTTAAATTTCCTTTTTTTGACCGGCTATCAATTTTTCTTTTTCTGCACGGGAGAGCTGCTTTATATGCCATTCCCGAGAGAGAGCCTCATTCTTTGTGGGAAGTTCTTCGGTATAGACGATCTTTATGGGCTTGCGGGACCTTGTATATTTGGCTCCCTTCCCGCTTTTATGGGCCATAAAGCGCTTTTTTACATCGTCGGTGCTTCCCGTATAGAGAGATCCATCCTCGCACAGGAGCATATATACGTAGTATTTCCTGTCAGGATAAAGATATGCGTTTATGGTATTTAAAACTTTCTTTTTATCAGCAGACCACAGCGGTGCAATTAAAAGCTTCTTCGGGGCATCTCCCGTAAGCCTGTGGACCACCATGTCCTCAGGAAGGAGCTTCACACACTCAGAAAGAGTCTTGGCATACTCCTCAAGAGTGGGAATATGGATATTATCAATATCTTTCGCAAGATCTGTTCCCTTAAGTACATGCAGAAGCTGAAGCTTGATCCCTTTGCTTTCTGCCTTAATTACATGCCTTATGGTGTTAAACATATCCTCTTTATTTTCCCCGGGAAGATATAATATAACATGTGTTATTACATGTATGTTAAGCTCATTTAACCTCTTAACAGCCTCATCATAAAGCCTCGTTTCGTAGCCGCGTCTTATATATTTAACGCTCTCCTCCTTGGTGGTCTGAAGTCCCAGTTCAACCCAGAGTGGCTTAATATCGTTAAGTTCCTTAAGGACCTCGTACACCTCGTCATTAAGACAGTCAGGTCTTGTAGCTATTGAAAGCACGGAAATATCCTCCCGCGTAACTATGGGGAGGTATATCTTTCTTAATTCATCTGCAGGTGCATAGGTGTTTGAATATGCCTGGAAATAGGCTATGAAGTGATCGCCCTTAAATTTTTTTCGGACCTTTTCCTTTGCTTTTTCGATGCTTTCGTCAAGGTCGCTTGGAGATTGAGGATCTATTTTTATTGCAAAGTCTCCGCTTCCGCCCTCCGAGCAGAATATGCAGCCTCCCTCTCCCCTTTTGTTTTTACGGTTAGGGCAGCCGAAGGAAGCATCAAAGCAAAGCTTATAGAACTTTTCACCGTATGTTTTTTTACAGAACTGGTCGGTCGTTATCATGGATAAAAGGGATAAGAACAATTAGCGGAAGCCCGTAAAGAAGAAAATAATCGTACCTGAACTCATTTCCCAAAGGCGTTGCCACTAAAAGCGTAAGCTGGATAAGTAAATAGGGAAGAAAATATATGAGGGAGTCAAAATATCCCCTTACAAAGCATACAGCCATGAACATTAAAAGGATCCAGAAGGATGCCCCCATGCTCCAGAGAACACCGTATACGGGTATTATGTCCGCAAGCTTTAAAAGCACCTCCTTAAGCTTTATAACAAGCTTCCCTCCTATAAGGGGCGTTGAGGTGATACCTGTCTTTGATGCTATGACGCCTTCTGTATCGGCTTCTCCTCCAAGCCTATCAGGGAAGTAAAAGCCGTTGGTCTGATATGCGTAGGCCTTGATATAATCAAGAGGATAATTAAGTCCTAATTTAATATATATCTTTAAAAATTCGCTCTTGTGGTTCTCCAGATACTCTGTATCCCCAGCTCGTACCAGTTCCTTTAAGTTATCCGCAACATTGGGGCAGTAAAGCTCGTGAATATAGGTAAGGTCAACTACCTTCTCAATCTCTTCGGTAATCTCAGGATCAACATCCTCATCTGAAACATAAACATAGGCGATCTGCTGAATAGGTATTGCTACAGACTCAACAAAGTCCGGGCTTTCAACATTATAGGCCTTCATAATGGGGCCCTTAAATATAACAGTCGTTATTAGTATAGCCAGAACAGCGATTATCATAGCCTTTGACTTTTTAAAGAAATGGACTATCAGGAAAGGGATAAGCACAATGAAAGCATAAAAGCCGTTGCTCCTGAAGGTGCTTAAGGCAAAGCCCATTACTATAAAAAGTGCTATATCAAATATATAGGGAGCACCCTTCGCCTCATCCTTTATGTCCTTTTCAATCCTTAACATTGCACATACAAAGAGAAGCACTATTCCCGCAAAGGGAACATCCTTCCAGACGGTAATGGCATGAACCGCATTATAGGGAACTGCAGCAAAGAAAACAGCCGTTATTATACATACTGAGGTTTTAAACCTGAATTTTTTAAGGGTGCTTACAAGGAAGGAAGCGCAGAAGCACATAAAGCACATCTGAAATACTGTATAAAAGGCAGCCCTTACCGAAACATCATCACTGAAAATCCCTCCGATGTTATAAAAGAGCTTGATTATAAGTGTATGGATCCAGGGATGATGGTTACTTAAAGAAACCATTCCCATAGCCTGCTCGAACTGATTGATGCTGTCCGGAGTCATTATTCCCGGGAACTGATAAAGAAAATAGGGAAGATACAGGATAAAGCATAATAAGAATGTGAGAAGACCTAAATGCTTCGTCCACTTTCTTTCATCCGGTACGCTCTCAATAAGGAACGAATTAGTCTTTTCTTTATCAGAAAGATAATAAAGAACAAACCTTGAAACAAAATAAAACAGGGTCATAAGACCTAAAAATGATGCAATAAGTATCACTATCCGGAACATAACGTTATTAAGATCCGAAACCATGTCCTCCCATTTAAAGAGCATATACATGAACGCAAATAATGCGCCCAGGATATGGGCGCATATATTTATCCTCTTAAATCTGCAAAGTACATCGCCGGGAACTTCTGAAAGTTCTTTAACAGATGATCTATCCCTGGTAAAAGAGATAAATACCCAGCTCATTATAAAAATAACAACCGTTAGTATATTTCCGGTATTAAGGTAAAATACTCTTGAGAGGCCTAAAGTTATAAAAAAAGCCTCTAAAGATGTCATTAATATTTTGTTGTTCCTAAGCATTTTAATCATATCTTTATATTAGTCGAAAATGCTCTTAAGGTCAAAGCACCTTACATTGGTCCACATACGATTAATGCGCTCATTATCCTCATCCTCAAAGCAGCGCATTACAACTGTCTTTTCGATGGTCTCCCTGGATGGGTACTGGGCAGAGAGCTGACGGTTTAACTGCTCTTTTGGAACGCTTAAGCAGTACACCTCATCTGCATCCTCCATATCATCTCCACCGAAGAAGTAACCAAGGGGATAATCGACCACGTCCTCCTCATCTTCCTCTGCACCGTAGTTATAATCAAGATATTCAAATATAAGGTCCGAATCTCCTCCGGAAATACATGAGGTATAACCGATGTAGTCCATATTCCTTATAACGCTTTCAGGCATTGAGATATAGTTAAGGAAGGCCTCCGCAGCCTGCTGCTTTCTTGTATCCTCCGATATACCCTTTTTAAGCATTACCCAGCCGTCAAACCATAGATTTGCCCCCTCTTCGGGCGTCTTATAGCAAAGATATACCTCATCCTCTTCTGCCTGATCCATAGTATAAACCGCATCTCCCGACCATTGGGCGTTGGCAACTACTTTACCTGTTATAAGGTCTGACTTTCCCGCATCTGTTTCAAAGGCATATACATTATCCTTGGCCTCGGAAAGTATCTCTTCTATCCTGTTAACAGTCTCAACATCTGTCCTATTAAGGACATCTGAAAGATTAGCCCTGTAGTTGGGATCACTAATAAATGAAGGATCAGTTATCTCATCATAATAACAGATGGTAAGAGCCGCAAAATAGGTATCTCTCACCGAATCCTTTATTGTTATCCTTTTAGAGTAGTTCTTATCAAGAAGGATATTAAAGCTGCTTGCATCCTCTTCAGATACAAGCTCAGGATTATACACAAGGCCCAGCGTTCCCCACATATATCCTGCCGCATAGTTATCAAGGCTCTCACCGTTTATCGAAAGTTCGCTGAAGGTATCCTTTATAAAGGGTGATACGCCCTTAGCATAATAATTATCCTCTATTGAAGGGTCTTTAAATTCCTCTGAATAGGGCTGAAGCAGTCCCTCCCTCATCATCTTCATTATCATATACTCAGAGGGACAGGCAAGGTCATATACATCGCCTATGGTCATCTGGTTATAAAGATCCTCATTTGTTCCGTAGGTTGAATAAAGCACCTTTACCTTCTGACCGTATTTTTCATAGTACCAGTCCTCGAAATCCTCATAGATGGCATTCTCGGCATTTATAACAGTGCCGTTTTCAAGGTCTATTATATTTCCCTCTTCACCTGTATCTATATACTCCTCGCAGTTGGCAACCCTCAATGTGATTGTATCTGAATCTGTTTCCTCTGAGGAGCAGCCGTTTAGCGTAAACACAGAGAAAAGAGCAATAATAACGCATGATATTAAACCATATCTTTTCATCTCTTTTCCTCCTCATCCTGTCCGGGCATTATATTCATTACCACAACCGAAATGACAACCAGAAGGAATATCACTGCTGAAAGTGCCCACAATGCCGTTTTGATCCTGGTCTGTGAGCCACGTGTTGCATTAACAACATAGGTGCTTATGGTATCGAAGGTTGCAGGCTTCGTATAGGTTGCTATGAAATAATCATCAAGCGACAGTGTTACTGCTGTCATAAAGCCCGAAAGTATTCCCGGGAGTATCTGAGGGATAACCACCTTCCTGAGGGCCTTTGAAGGGGTACAGCCTAAGTCAAGGGCTGCCTCATACAGTGACTGGTCCATCATCTTTATCCTGGGCATAACAGAAAGATATACGAAGGGCGCGCAAAGTGCCGTCTGGGCAATGACCAGAGGAATATAGGTGTCCTTATCTATGTTAAATAAAACTATTGTAAGGATACATACCGAAAATCCTGTCACTACATCTGCATTTACCACAGGGACTTCGTTAAAAAGATCGATAATTGTCTGAACTCTCTTTTTTGAATAAAAGCCTCCTATTGCTCCCATGGTGCCCAAAATGGTTGAAAGAACAGCTACCGAAACTGCAAGTATCACGGTTCCAAGCATCATGGAAAGAAGCTCAGGCTCTGTAAAAAGCGTAACGTAATTATCAAAGGTAAAGCTCCTTATCTGGCCTATGGTGGTAGCTGAGGTAAAGCTGTAAAAGGCAAGTATAAGAATCGGCAGATACATAATGGCAAGTACTAAAAAGATAATGCCGTGCTGAATGGCCTTTTTCATGCTGCACCTCCTTCCTTACCGGATACAAGGCGCCCGGTAATGATAGTAAGGATACCGATAAGCATAAGAAGTATTGCTGAAATGACCGAACCGTTATTCCAGTCATAGGCATTAAAGTAGCTTCCGATAAGGCTTCCCATTATATAGGTGCTGTTATAGACCATATCAAGTACAACGTAGTTGGTCATGGCAGGAAGGAAAACCATGGTAACACCGCTTACGATTCCCGGTACTGACAGGGGAAGTATCACGTGAATGAAGGTCTGATATGCATTTCCTCCAAGGTCGTGGCTTGCCTCTATCATTGAGTTATCAAGCTTCGTAAGTGCGTTAAAAAGAGGCATGATCATAAAAGGTAGAAAGTCATATGACATGCAGATTATGGTATTAAGGAAGGGATGATAAGCAAGATTCCCCTCTAAAAGCGTAAGTATCTCCTTAAGGGCAGTAACACGCAATGTGAAGTTTATCCACATGGGAAGCACGAATACCATAAGGAAGGCGTGCTTCCTTGCATATTCCCCCTTGGCAAGTATATAGGCAACGGGATATGCAAGGACGAGGCAGACAGCCGTCACGATCACCCCGATCACAAGGGAATATACAAGTGTTCCCATCATCTTCGAATTGCAGAAAAATGCCACGAAATTCGAAAGTGAAAAATGTCCTTCACCATCGGTGAAGCCATAGTACAAAATTACAAAAAGCGGAAAAATAACAAAAAACAGCAGAAATATAAAGTAGGGAACTGCAAGCTGTTTTCTGTCAAAAGAAAACTTTTTCAAGGTGAGTCCTCCTATCTTTATACAAGCTTATATGAAACAGCATCCTCGGGAATGATAACCGATACCGTATCACCCTGGTTCCAGAGATAATCATCCGAAACAACATAGTCCTCTTCAGACTCAGAACGAACGGTATAGCTGTAATGGTCACCGATATAGTAGAAGGAAATGATCTTTCCGACTACATCGCCAATGGAAGCATCATCAGACATATCTCCCTTGTCGGGATCAAAGAACGCTGTAATCTTTCTTCCGTCTGTCTCGATCACATTTCCGTCAGCACCTATAAGTGCCTTATCCTCTCTCATTGAAGAGCCGGGGAATAATATAGCAGGATCGATTCTTCTTGTGATATCGCCGAAGTGTACCGTAAGACCGTTTGCATGCATGTGTCCCAGGGTTCCCTCGTAGTGGTTAATGGTATTATCGTAAGGGATTATATGGATATTATCAGGTATGACCTTAAGTCCCACCTTGGTTCCGGGCTCGTACATCTTAAGGCAGTGTACCTCGAATTCATACTGTCCGCACTGAACGAAGGTAATGTAGAAGGTTCCCTTGAAGTCGGCTGAAGTGACCTCACCCTTTACCATTCCTTCACTTTCAGGAACAATTTCAACGTCCTCGGGCCTAATCACAGCGTCTATCCTTGTGCCCACCTCATAATCATCAACGCACTTAAATACGCCGTCTGCAAAGGACGCAGTAAGGCGGTCAGTCATCCTGCCGTTAAAGATATTACTCTCGCCTATAAAGTCCGCCACAAATACATTGGCAGGCTCATTATATATTTCCTCGGGAGTTCCCACCTGCTGAATCTCGCCGTCTGCCATAACGACGATCTTATCAGACATTGTGAGGGCCTCCTCCTGATCATGTGTTACAAAGATAAAGGTAATGCCAAGCTTTTTATGCATGTTCTTAAGTTCAAGCTGCATCTCCTTACGCATCTTGTAATCAAGGGCAGATAAAGGCTCATCAAGAAGAAGTAGCTTAGGCTCATTTACGATTGCTCTTGCAATTGCTATCCTCTGCTGCTGACCACCTGATAATGTGTTAATGCTTCGCTTTTCAAAGCCCTCAAGATCAACTATCTCAAGCGCATTCTTAACCTTTTCGTCCATAAGCTTATTGTCCATCTTTTTAAGCTTAAGTCCGAAGGCAATGTTGTCATATACATTAAGATGGGGAAAAAGCGCATATTTCTGGAAAACGGTGTTAACCGGACGCTTATTTGGCGGAAGCAGACTTATATCCTGTCCTTCAAGCAGTATCTTTCCGCAGGTTGGCGTATCAAAGCCGCCTATCATCCTAAGTATCGTGGTCTTGCCACAGCCTGAGGGTCCTAAAAAGGTTACAAATTCTCCCTCATTAACATCAAGCGAGAAATCCTCTATTACATTAGTCTTTCCATCATAGGATTTCTTCACATTCTTAAGACTTACAAGTGTCTTAGCATCCGTTGACATTTCTTCGTTTACCTCCTGAAATTAAAGAATTCATTATGCAGCAACGCACTTTAATTAAAAGCAAGAGTTTGCTGCATAAAAAATCGGCCACTTGCAATGTGCATCTGCACACTGCAAATGACCGCCCAAAATCTCGGCAGTGGACCCGGCTGTCCGTATGGCCTTAACCCTTGCGGGTGGTCCTCAATTAATAAACTTAGATAAAAATATCAAAAAGTTATTTTGATGTCAATAAAGATTTTTAAAATAATGAATCTATAAGGCTTCCCGTAAGATTCGAGCTGCTATAGGTTCCGGATGATGTATAGGTTCCTGCCTTAAGTGCTTCGTACTGGGCCTGATTATCAATAACCGTAGCCTGAGCGGATGCCTGATATGCATAACTTCCGCTGCCCTTAAAAAGGCTCTCTGCCTTTGATGAATCTGCTGCCTTAAAGGTATCCTCATCAAGTGAAAGGGTACCGTCATCATTGATCGTAATACCTATCTCTTCAAGTGAACTCTTATTGGAAGTTGTAAGACTTTGAAGAGTTGAAAACCTTGATGCAATAGAACTTGAATCCGAATCTCCCGCAGCGCTTACAAGCTTGTTATAGTCCTTAACGAAGGAACTTACAGCCTTATAAGAGGCATCAGTATCCTCGTAATCCACGTCGGATAATGCATCTGCAGAACTCTTAAGAGCCTCTGAAGTCTTCTCGATATTGGCAATTGTCTCCGCATCATCATCAGAAGTTGATGTTGACTCATCTACAATCGAAGATACTGCATCAGATGCGCCATCCTTGGCATAGTAGGCCTTCATGAGCTTAGCATAGCTTCCGTTCTTGATTGCTGCATAATCAGAAAGAAAACTATAATCCGTTATGCCGCTTGAAGAGCTGCTGCTTGAACTCAAACTTGAAAACAGTGTGGAATAATCCGTTTTTGCTGAAATATTTATTCCCATATTTCCTACCTTTCCGCGCTAATGCGCTAATAGAACCTCCATGTTCTTCTTTATTTATAATAGCAGAATTTCCGCTCTTTTCAAATCGATTTGGCCGATTTCACTTTTTCTTCACTTATTTTTCACAAATTTCCGGCTTATACCATCATATTTCAGGCATTTCTTTAAGGTACATACGCCTGAACACCTTATCTACAGGTGTAAAGAGTACAAACATAAGCACCCCGTTTGAGATCCCGTGAAGTATATCATAGGGAATCCCCGCTATCCACCAGGCGATGGCGGTATTCACTCCTCCCACAAAGAAGTATGGAATAGTACATAAAGCTCCGAAAAGCAGTCCAAATACTGTTGAAAGAACAACATAGGCCCATTTATCTTCTGTATATTTATGAATGATTATGGTTAACATAACAAGGATTGGCCAAATATATACATACATAATGGACCAAAGTCCCAGTCCCCAGATTGCACATTCTATTCCAACGAAAGCCCAGACAGCTATAAGCGACTTCGCCCCAAGGTACATACTGAACATAATGATAAGAAACGTAACAAGTTCAACATTTGGGATGCTCTGAAGGGCAAACTTCACTCCCTCTAAAAGAGCACACATCATCCCCACAAGGACTATATCCCTTACTGTAAAGGGCCCTTTCTTAGGTTTTTTATCTTCTTTACTCAGCATATACGGTATATTCAAGCCTGAATACATCACCGTCATTGACTACCTGCTGGTCTGCGCCGTATTGGCCATACTCTCCGTTAACATAGATAGCCCAGTAGGAAGCATCCACACTGTAATCAGCTGTAACACCGTTAACCGTATTAATGTAAAGGCCATAATCAGTAACATCACCTTCAACGGTTAAGTCATCAATCTCATCAAAGACCTCTGAAAGATACTCAGCATCTGTATTTGTGCTATATGAAGTTTCCGTTCCGTTATTGTCCAGAACTTCAATGGTCACGTTCTTAGCGCCCTTTGAAGCGGAGGGTCTGTTTAAAAGAAATACCACTCCGAGAACAATGATAAGAAGTGCAACAACAATGCCTGTGATGATTTTTGTCTGTTTTTTCATAATTTTCTCTCTCTTTCTTAAAATATATCAATATTGTATAATCTATATATCAAACCCACGAAAGGAGTAAATATATGGAACGCCTTTGGAAAGACAGAAAAAGAACCCTCTTAGGGCTCCCTTTAAGCTTCACTAAATATTCACTGGATGAGGAAAGACTCTACATAGACAGAGGTTTCTTAAAAACCGAGTCTGACGAGGTAAGGCTCTACAGAGTACTTGACGTAAGTGTGACCTGCACTCTCCGTCAGAGAATATTCGGAATAGGCGACATCAGGGTCCACTCTTCGGACAAGACATTAAAGGACTTTACGATCCACGCTGTTAAGCATCCCAAGGATGTTAAAGAGCTTCTCTCCGAGCACGTTGAGCTTCAGCGAGATAAGAAGCGCGTGGTAAACAGAGAGATAATGACTGATTCCGAAGTTAATGACGATGATGATCTTTTTATAAACGGCTGAATTTCTTCATACCTTTGCCAAAGAGCACTCTGCTTGATATAAATGCCAGAAGAAAGACAAATACAAGCGTTCCTAATAAAATAGGATAAAAGAGTGTCTCAGGCAGAGCGCCGATTATGGTAATAAGCACTACGCCAAGGGTTACTCCCACAAGGAGAAGCACAAGACTTGCTGCCGAAACCTTTTTATTAAGCATATCCGCTTCGCTCTCCCATGCAAGGGAGGGCTTTTTTATGTCTGAAAGCATATTAATGTTAACGCAGAAAAACAGCATTCCCACGCAGATGGCCAGTGCATAAAGCACATCCCACAAAGGAAGCACTCCAATGGCAACAAGGACTAAGCCTCCAATTACCATATAAGTCACACTTCCAAGGGCACATATGAAAAGTGCTGCAAGCTGCTTGGCCCTTAAGACTATTCTGAAGTCAACCGGTGTCTGCTTAAGGAGCATGAAATCCTCTCCTTCCCTTGATATCGGGGTAGATGCAACAGCATTCGTTGAGCTTCCGATTATGGTGATAAGAGATGACATTCCAAAGGTCCATCCCAGGACAGCCATATTATTTTTAAGAGTATCAAGCCCGAAAAGATCAGAATAGGTTGATGAAAACAGGTACATTATTATAACTACCGCAGGGTAGATTATGGTAAGGAGAAAACCCTTCGTAAGGTAAGCGGGGTTTCTTTTTATAAGCTTAAGGTCCCTTATCATATAGGCCTTAAGCACACTCTTCTTTTTGCAGTTCTTCTTATATGCTTCATCATCAAGCTCTACAGCCTGTGATGAAGTCTCCTGCATTGCAAGCGCCCCGTTTATGTAAAGGCGGTCTGTAAGAAGTATAAATACTCCGAGGAAGAGCGCTGTTATAAGAATGACTGCAAGTATAAGGATGGGGTTTGAATCTCCCCTAAGCATTCTTCCCAGTGCAAAATTAACCGGAAATACATTTGACGCCTTCGAAAGACCTTCAAATGTTTTTGCAATGGCAGAAGCGCTTGTATTTCCCATATTGGCCAAAAGTACCATACCAACAATAAACGCAAATCCAAGTATTGCCCCGATCACCCTTAAAACGTCCTTATTCCTTAAGGAATGGACGAAATACATGATTATAACCATTACACCTCCGATAAGGGAGATTGTAATGATGGGAAGGGATATTGTTGCAAGCAGTATCGCAAGATAAAAAAGAAGGCCCGCTCCCGAAGCTATCCCGTAGGCAAGCCCGCAGGGAAGTGCGCACACAATGCAGACAATTACCGCAACCGAAGATACATTTATTATCTTTGCCCAGACTATCTCGTTATAGGTATAGGGAAAGGTTAAAAGTACCGGGAGATCATTTGACATATACATCGTATCAAGGATAAAAGGTATAAGTATGATGATCGATACTATGAATCCACCTGCAAAAAGGGTCTGTATAAAGGCAATGGGATCAGGGACGAATGTGGGGATAGTGTCAAGGAAATAACCTGCCGGCAGCAACATTACTCCAAATACTATCGAAAGTATCATTAATGTCTTGTTAAATCCCGACATCTTATCATCGCCGGTGCCGCGTTTTAATATCTTTGATAGTTCAAAAGTTCTATGCATCAGCCTTCTCCTCAGCCTTGATATCGTTGATCTTTAAGAATATATCCTCAAGGCTCGTACCTGCAGGATAATTGCTCTCAAGCTTCTCTAAAGTTCCGTCAAACTGGATTTCTCCATGCTTGATTATGACTATCTGGTCACAGAGCTTCTCAGCCACCTCAAGCACATGGGTTGAGAAAAGCACTGAATGCCCCTTTGCGGCATGCTCCTTCATCATCTTTTTAAGCTCGTAGGCTGACTGGGGATCAAGTCCTGTCATAGGCTCATCAAGGATCCAGATTGAAGGCTCATGGATAAGGGCAGCAAGGATCATCACCTTCTGCCTCATGCCGTGTGAATATGAAAGCATGGACTGTCCCAGTGCCTTTTCAATATCAAATCTTGCAGCATATTCCTTAATAAAGGGTGCTCTCACATTTTCCGGAACATCATATACGTCCGCAACGAAATTAAGATATTCAATTCCGGTTAAACGAAGGAAATGATCCGGGCTGTCTGCAACATAGCCAAACATCTTCTTGGTCTCAAGAGGCTCTTTGACTATATCTTTACCATTAAGAAGAACACGTCCCTCGGTGGGGCGCATCACTCCTGTCATAATCTTAAGTGTTGTGGTCTTTCCTGCTCCGTTATGTCCGATGAAGCCTGTGATAGACCCGTCCTCGCAGGACCAGCTTGTGTTATTAAGTACAACCTTTACCTTGTCCCCTGCGCGGAACTGCTTGGTGAGATTCTCTACATTTATCATTTACTAATCCTCATCTACGAAATCTTCATCAGAAGGGCCTTTTTCTTCCTTAACTGCCTTGGCACTCTTCCTTGCACTCATTACATTTATTATATATATGATGACCGCCGCTGCTGCAAGAACGATAAAGATAGCACCATAGGCTGCCTTTGACATGATCTCGCCTATAAAGCCGTTAATCTGAAGTGCCATCATAAACTCTACGAGACCTAATATAACAAAGAGCGCTCCAACAACACGGTTTAGGGTATAATACTTCTTTTGCTTCTCAGGACTTTCAAATTCTCTTTCCTTCTCACGTGCTGCCTTACCGTTAATAAGATAGGGAAGGCCTGCTATGAAAAGAATGATGGGAAAAATAAAGGAACTTACATTACTCATAATTATTATCTCCTTATTAATGCTTACTTATTTTTGTTACTGCTTTATTATTACTTTCTGCTGAAGGTTATCTCTGTGACAGAGCCCTTGCCGCTTACGGCGAACTCATCCTCTCCTGTGTACTCATAGCCATCGGGAACCTTTAAAACGTGTACCTCATAGCTGTCTGTGTCGCCTGTAAAGGTAACTATACCGTCTGCATCTGAATCCCCTGTTCTGCAGAGAGTATCAGTGCAGGCCTGAACCTTAACCTTTGCTACTGCGTTTCCGTTCTCATCAACGCACTTAAAGGTGTAATCTCCGCTTGCCTTGCTTCCGCCGCAGGCTGTTAATGCAACCGTAAATGCTGCAATCAGTATAAGTGCTACTAATGTTTTAAATTTTTTCATTTTATACCTCTTTCTTTATAAGTTTCTTTTCGGCATCCTCAAAGGTTGAACTTATGGCGCAGGTAGGGCAGGCTGCCTTACATTTGCCACAGCGTATACACTCGGGAGAATTGGGCTTCTCCCATACCTTTATATCCATTCCACAGGCCTTCTGACAGGCTCCGCACTTAACGCACTTGCTTTCATCCACCTTTAATCTGTACAAAGATATGGGATTTGCAAGGGAATAAAGTGCTCCCAATGGACATATATATTTGCAAAAAGGTCTGTAGGACTTTATTGAAAGCACAACTATAAGTATTAAAAGTGAAAGCTTAAAATAAAATCTCCAGCCTATTGTTGCCCGGATATTCGCATTCGCAATAGCAAGAGGGATTCCCCCAAGCAGTGTTCCCGAAGGACAGATATATTCGCAGAACCAAGGCGAACCCACACCACCTGCATCCGTAACAAGCATGGGAAGCGCTATTACGAATACCACAAGGATCACATACTTAAGGTAATTAAGTACCTTGTGGCCCGGAAGGTTCTTTATCTTTTTAAACAGAGGGATCTTATGAAGAAGATCCTGTATAAATCCAAAGGGACAGATCCATCCACAGATCGCTCTTCCGCAGAAGGCACCCACCGTTCCGATAAAGCCAAGAACGTATAGCGAAACCTTAAGCTGTCCTGAACCAAGCACAGCCTGAAGGGCTCCTATGGGGCAGGCATAAAGCGCACCGGGACAGGAATAGCAGTTAAGCCCGGGAACGCATATCTTTTTATTGCTTCCCTGATATATCCTTCCGTGCACCCAGCCGTTAACGTAGCCGTTGGTGAAGGCAAAGGCTATGGCCTGAACGAGGAGTCTGAATCTCCCCTGCTTTTTTTTCTTTAAATTAATGTCCATAGCATCAGCCTCCCAGTCCTATGCATTCGAGGCATATGTTTATGGCCTTCTTCATTACTATTCCCACCTCAGAAGTGGTGCTTCCGTAGATAAACATGCCAAGGAACAGTAAGAAAACTATAATTCCGATGGTGTTTCTTTTTTTCTCTGTCATCACATCACTCCTTAACAAATTCAAGAAAATACTGTTTCCAGGCGTCTTTTGATTTCGAACTTGAAACGAAATCAAGTATCTTTCCGTCCTCGCTTACTATGAAAGTGCCGGGGAAAGCATCCGCAAGCACCGGAAGGAGTTCGTTACTGAAGGCTTCATCTGCAAGGAGCTTAGGCATCTTTATGTTTCGCTCGCTCATCTGAGTATAGGCAAGCTCATTGTCTTCGGGGGATGTGTAGGCGTAGCCGTTAACATTGACTATCTGTATGCCCTCTTCCTTAAGTTCATCTGCCAGGGCGTCTATATCAGGCATCTCCTTAAGGCAGGATGCGCAATAGGGCTCCCACACATTAAATACCGTGATCTTATAGCCCTTTAGATTCTCCTCAGTAAAAACATCTCCGTCCATGGTCTCCATTGAGAAGTCAGTAAAGTAATCAACATTCCTTAACTTACTTGCCTCAACGGTCTGGGGCATATTGTTGCCCTTTTTGACCTCGATGACATTAAGACTTATCGTATATATAAGTCCCAGGGCGATAACAAGGCACCCTACTATCCATTTTAATTTGTGATAATTTTCTTCTTTCACCATATATACACCTTTTAAACACACTATAACTAATATAATTTATCATATAAGGAAGATAAATGTAAATGATTCTGCAACACTTCTGCAACAATACTTGTTATAATATCAAAAACGTTGAAGGGAAAACTTCCTTGATACAAAACCAAATATCAAACACACAAAATGGAGGAAAACATTATGACAGACTTAAATTCTGAAAACAAGATAAATGACGAGGTATCAATTGATGTCACCGGTGGAACAGATGATAAACCCACATCCGAGCCCAAGTACAAGGTTGACGATATTGTTGAATTGGAAAATCCCTCAGAATACTGCCTTTCACCCATAGGACCTGTAACCTATGTAAGGTTTATGAATGGAGAATGGCTTTATTACGTTAAGCCGGAAGGCTGCCTTGAAGGTGAATATTATAATGATAAAGAGATCATAAGACTTGTAAAGCGCGCTAAATAAGGAAACTCATCAGAGTGTTCTTATAAACGCTTTGCACAAACCAAAAGGGACATCCAACCGGATGTCCCTTTTGTGTTTGGGTTGCAGTTAATACTTTTATTTTAAAGCTTACTCTTCGATGATTATGCGGTTAGCAGATGCAAGGATTGAAGCCTGCTTATCTGTATAGCCGCCATCAGTTGAAACACCACCTGATGCATGAGTTGCTGACTGATTAGTTACATCTTTTTCAAATTCATCATATATTCTTCCTCAGCGAGTTTGATTTGATGCTGAATCTGCTCTGCAGTTGGCAAATGATCTGTTATTTCTTTAATAGTGACATTATTATAAGTTGCTACACCCATTGGTGTAGTAATTCCTTGAAATGCCAGTTGTACTTCAGTACGATCCATATCCTTGCAAATCAGTAGCCCAATTGTCGGATTATCACTATTCCTTTTGACAAATTCATTTACAACATTTACGTAGAAATTAAGTTTTCCTGCGAATTCAGGGTCAAAAGGTTTTACCTTCAGTTCCAACACCACATAACAGCGCAGATATATGTGATAGAATAGGAGATCAATTTTGCGGGTTTTTCCAGACACAACAATTTCCTTTTGCCTTCCAACAAACGCCCAACCTTCACCTAGTTCCAGTAGGAAGCGTGTCATATGCTGTTCCAGCACATCTTCTAAAGCACCCTCATCATATTCTTCCGGTAAACTAACAAATCCAAGGTCATAATTACTTTTTAGGATTTCCTGAGCAAGCTTACCTTGGACCATAGGAAGTTTCTCTGCAAAATTTGTAAGAGCCGCTCCGGAAGAATGATATAAATCTTCTCGAATTATGTTATCAAGGGCACTACGACTAAGACTTCCTTCTATAGTTTTTTGTATATAAAAAAGTGCTTCTTCTATACTTTTTGCTTTTTGTACGATTAACACATGGTGTTTCCATGGTACATACGCAAACACTGAAGGAAACATCATTTCTGAATCAAGCTGGTTCAGTTTTTGCTCATGAATTTCTGAACCAACCTGGTTCAGTTTTGAACTATTATTTTCAAGCTGAGTTTCTAAATAAGAAATTAAAATTGTCGCATCGCCTTTTATTGAATAGAATTCATACCATTGCTTCATAAACCATAAATTTCGAGCCGAAAACCCTTTAGCATCAGGAAATTCAGCTTGTAAATCCATACTAACCTGTTCAACAATACCTGAGCCCCATTTTTCTTCGGCTTTTCTGATCACAAGATCTCTCCCAAGTTGCCAATTGAAAAGAAGCTGCTCTGAGTTCACTTTAACAGCGGCTTTAATTTGAGAGTTTCTGTATCTTTGTTTTATTTCGTGAATCCATTCCACATATTCACTATCAGCAAATGCATCTTTAGAACTAACCATATGTGGCTTAATCTTTTCTTCCATAACAACCTGTCTCCATGATTCTGATAGCATAGAGTAAAAATATAAATATATTTTTAATTATTGAATATTTTTAGCATACCAAGAAGCTTTTCTTTATTATCTGGGGAAAGCTTTGAGATTTCTTTTAATATCTCATTGTCTAAAGCCGTGTTCTTATATTCTGGCTCTAAATTACCAACTAAAGAATCTAATGAGATATGCATAATTTGAGCAAAATATATTAGGATTCTTAGAGACATTGCAGAACGTCCATTTTCGACGTTGCTTATAAATCCTGGTGTAACATCAAGGGCGTAAGCAACCTCACTTTGAGTTAGGCCCATTTGCAGCCTATATTCTTTAATCAGCTCACCGTATTTCTCTTGATTAAATTCCTTAGCCATTTATTTTCACCCTCGTACTATAGTTTTATTATAAAAATTATACAATTGCTATTGGAAATGTCAATATATATTCATAATATATTATTTATATTATAAATATATAGAAAGATAAATTATAAGTCCCATCTTTCGCACGAAAAAAGGACATCCAATCGGATGTCCCTTTTGTGTTGCAGTTAATACTTTTATTTTAAAGCTTTTATTTTAAAGCTTACTCTTCGATGATTATGCGGTTAGCAGCTGCAAGCTCATTTGTAACATTTTCATTGTCAGAGGCGCCGTTATTTGCTGCATTTACCTCTTCTGCTTCCTCGTCTTCCTCATCGGATGAAGAATTCTGTCTGCTTGCTATCTCATCATCATACTCAGACTGGGTTATCTCACCGTTTCTGAGCATCTCCTTAAGTTCTGATACAGAATAAGAAGAAAGATCGCTTGAATCTGAGCTGCTTGAGCCTGAAACTGTTGAAGCGCCTGCCTGAGCCTCGCTCTTAGCCTGACTTGCCTCTGAGATTCCAGCATCTGCTGCAGCGGATGCAAGGATTGAAGCCTGCTTATCTGTATAGCCGCCATCAGTTGAAACACCACCTGATGCATGAGTTGCTGACTGAGCCTGAAATGTCTTACGTGCTACTGTTGAAATAGTAACGGTATCTCCGTCCTTTGAAACTGATGCTGATCCATTAGCATCCTCGCTTGTCTTAGTGTCAGTTGCCTGGGTTGCTTCCTGAGATTTTCCTGCAACAGCCACATTGATGTTGGTATTCATCTGGTTTGATGCAAGAATTGACCCCGACTGATTAGTTAAGAGCTGATTACCCTGAATAGATTGAACCATAAGTTACCTCCTTGAAGATATGAAAAAGTTTGTATATCTATAATATCGGAAGTAATCCCGCCGCGTTAATGCACTTCACAGAAACTACACAGATTCTTCACATTTGCGGCCTTCATATGTCTGCTTGACGATAAATGTTCAAGTCTCATCAAAAATACTGATAGAAAGGGGCTTCCAGTACCGTCTCCCGCGAGGGAACCCCTTAGGGAACCCCCTGGGGCTAATATTTGATTACAACATTTAATGCCTCATCCGTATGGCTTGCCTTTTCTATTGCTTCCGGCAGATTTTCCCAGTTGTATTCATGAGTGATTATTTTTTCGATATCCCACTTTCCACCGGCCATAATATCCATCACATCACGAACATCCTCCGGATTATATCCGCCACTTCCTATAATTGCCAATTGTCCAAAGGTCATCCCTAAGAGATTCACATTTCGTTCATTTGTGCCGACAGCAACAACCACCATTCTTGAATCTACTTTACCATGGTCCTGGTAATCATCTAATATGCTGTCTGCACCTGCTGCATCTATAAAAATGTCCACATCAGCTGTCTGTCCTTTATAGCCAAAAGCATTGCCAAAATATTCTTCGGCCTTTTGCCAGATGTTTTCCTTGCCGTTGTTGCAGATTTCAAACCCAAGTTCCTTAATGATTGATAATCTAAAATCTGAAAAATCACACACCATTACCTTGTCACATCCAAAATATTTAAGTGCAATGGCTGCCGCAATCCCTATGGTTCCCGCGCCAAATACGATTGCATTTTCACCTGTTTTGGGAAACGATCTTCTAGCCGCTCTTAAGCCCACCGTAAAAGGCTCTATAAGAGATGCCATTCTGTCGGATATCCGCTCATCCACAGGGTACACTTCAACACCAAGTTCGGCATGCGGTGCTTTGATATATTCGGAAAATCCACCGATTGTACCGGCTCTTCTTTTATCTCCTGTAACCAGTCTGGGATAAGGATAAAGTCTGTCTCCGACCTTGATATTTTTAACATTCTTTCCAACTTCCCGGACACGGCAGACTACCTCATGGCCAAATTCACCGCCTATGTTGATTTTATGTCCCATGCCGGTTCCGTGTTTATATACGGCTACATCCGTGCCGCAGATGCTGGCATATATGTTTTCCAAAATGATTCCGTCATCTGTACATTCCGGATCTGGTAAAGTTGTCATCTCTATGTTTCCCGGTCCTTGATATAACGCTGCTTTCAATTGCATTTACCTCTTTTCATCTGTATCTATGCTGTTTCTTTTGGCAAGCTCATCAGCTTGTCAAGATATTTATTTTTCTTTGAATTTGTGTTGATTTGAAATTGTTATTTTTGTTTAAAGCCTAATCT